>OFEP01000001.1_pt1 | contig 27214 bp, 36 predicted proteins | sample 1521161 | NCBI WGS metagenome assembly OFEP01 (sample SAMN04272335, study PRJEB24112) | coral metagenome | biome: Coral reef; feature: Shallow seawater; material: Coral tissue | host: Coral | place: China: South China Sea | collected 2014
CTACAGTTCAGTCGAGCTAACCCATTGGATGGTATTTTTCTACCTTCAGGATAAAGAACTTGAGGACCAGAGAGAATTCCACAGAACTGGCATTAAAACTCTAAGCCCCAGAAACCCAAATGAAGAGATGGCAAACGTAATGAGGGTATTAGGGATCGATGAAAACCAAAGTGGAAGGGTTGAATGAGCTAGAACAGGAGATCCTTCGTTTCCGATCGACTGAAATTAGAACCGCAATTCGCCAAGGCTTGAACGCCGCCAAGCGAGTTGCGGTTTCTTCAGCTAAGGCCAAGGCTCCGAGTAGACGGGTAAAGAGCGCTCTAAGGGGTGGGTCTACGGCTCTATTCAAGGCCAAGCGAGGGGGATCGGACGTCACTTTTACGAGCGCCGGTCGAGGCAATCTCGGGTTTACGGCTGTGGGGGTGCCAAGTTTAAGAAATGTCCCTCCAGCAAACAACCGACGTGCATGGTTCGTAGCGTATTCCCTAGAATTAGGAAACCCCGGCGATTCCGCCAGGGCTCAAAATCGGGGGAGATACAAGCGTCATCAGACTGCCAGACCTTTCCTCGCCGACGCAGTGACTTCAGTTGGAGGTCAAATTGTAGCGGAATTTGGCGCAAAATTTAAGGGGACGTTGAAATTGTAATGGCTAGAACCCTTGGAAGACTTGTAATCTCTATTGGCGCTACCACAGCTGCCTTTGAGCGCCAATTGGAACGAGCGGGTAAAGCCGTTGGAGATTTTGGTAAAGGGGCCAGTAGAGGAATTAATCGCACTATTGACCGGCTGGACAATGACCTCAATAAGTTTGCCAAGAATATTGACAGAAGTTTCTCCAATATCGGAGGGACCATCAATGACGCCATCAACGATATCAAGTTAATTGGTCCAGCCATTAAAGCTGCCGGTGCTGGCATGGCTGCATTTGCTGCCGGTGCTGCAGTTGTTCCTGGAATCTCTATTGCATTTGACCGGCTAACTGAGTCCATTGAGCAGACTCGGCTAACAGCGGAAAGAACCGGCGTATCGTTTGAATTCTTCCAGGGGCTTAATTTAGCAGCCAATCGCGCCGGGATTTCCATTGAGCAGTTGAATGACTCACTTCGTCAGTTCAATACCTTCCTCCAGACCTCCAATGAAGGGGCTTTTATTACCGCAATTGAGAACCTGGGCGTCTCTATTGAAGAGATGTTGGCCTTGAACCCAGAAGAGCGGCTAAGGCTAATTGCCGAAGGTTTAGCGCAGATTGATGATGTTTCTGAGCGAGCTGGGGCAGCCGTCCGGATCTTCGGTGAGTCTGGACGGGACATGATTACCATCCTGGGAGATGGGGAAACCCAATTAGACGCCTTTGTGGAACAAGCTCGGCGGCTTGGCTTGGCCTTTAGCGAAGAAGAATTAGCCAGGATCACCGCCGCGCGTCAAGCATTTGATGATGTGGCTGCAGCCGTAGGAGCGCTTAGGGACAGATTCTTGATTGCGTTTGCGCCAATATTTGAGACTTTATTTGAATTCTGGACTAATGCCGGTCTGACTGCCAACGGTGTACAAGACTCTATGGACTTTATGGCTAATGCTGTAGGGAACGCCATTGGTTTTATTGACGCAACTGTTGAAGGAGGGTTCCGGGTTTGGTTTCAATTTAGCGCCATTGTCGCTCAAGTATCCGCTGCCATTGTTGGGGCCTTTGCTCGGGCCGTCTCCGGAGTAGAGGCGTCAGTAGATGGTCTCATAAACAATTTGAACCGGGCGATCGCCACAGTTGGCGCGGCGGTAAATGGACTGCGCTTGCTTGCCGGTCAGGATCGGGTAAATGTCCCTCAAATTGGGAATGTCAGTGGGGGCCTCTCTGGACGCATCCGAGGCATCCAAGGGTCTATTGAAAGTTTTGCTCAAAGTCAAGCTTTTACTGCCGGTGAATTTAGAGGGGAGCAAGGTGGATTTCTCACTGATTTTCGCGCTAACCAAAACCGGATCCCAGTACCGGCCCCTCCCCCTCCATTTAGAAGCGGCGGCGGAGGCGTTCTTCCTCCCCCTCCGCCCAGTGGCGGCGGAGGGGGCAGCCGGGGTAGAGGCGGCGGCTTAGCCAGTGCAGATTCGACTAAGGAAGTCAGGGAAAAAGAGCGTGCGGTTGAGCGACTGGTCAGTGAATTAGCTAACGCTATTGAGGACGCCCAACGGTTAGAGGAAGCCTTCGATAGTCAACTATCCAGTGCTGTCGATAGCCTGGAAGTGGAACGATTCCGGTTCGAGTTGATTCAGCAGGAGTCTAACCGGATCGATCAACAGGTTGAACTTTTCCGCAACCAACAGCAAGCTGCCAATTTATATGAAGAGACCCTGGCAGAGCTTAATGCCCTCCAGGAATCCGGATTAATTACCCAAAACCAATACGCTGAGTCTTTTGAACGGCTGACTCAGCAACAAGAGAGTTACCTCTCAACTTTGGCGGAAGCCAATGCATTGGAGCAACAAAGGGAAAGGTTTGAGGCGATCGCCGACTTAACGGATAGCTTGACCGATCAGATGCGAGAATTGCTGGATGCTGAGTTACAGCTCCAGGGGGTACAAATCGAAATGGCCGCCGTTGAACAAGCCAGGTTGGCTATCAAGCAGCTCAATGTCGAGCTGACAGAAAAGCAATCCACTGCCATTCTCAAACAGGCCACCTTGATCGACATGCAACGGGACAAAGTGGCTAGCTTGGAGGAGCAATACATGCTGCTCGACCAAACTAATTCGATCCTTCAGAATTCCGCCACGTCGTTATTTTCCGACCTGCTTGATGGCGTCGGTTCGGTGGGAGACGCCTTCAGCTCATTCTTTGATAATTTGTTCAATAACCTTCTGAACCTCAGCCTCAACACCATCTTTGGAGGGCTGTTTGGGGGAGGGGGAGGCGGCTTACTTGGAGGTCTATTCGGTTTCCAGGAAGGGGGAGTTGTCCCCACCACTGGCCCCTACCTACTTCACTCGGGAGAGCGCGTTCTTAATCCGCGTGAAGCGCGCGCGAGTAGTGGCAGTGGTGGCAATATCATCATAAACAATAACGCCCGGGGTGTATCTGTTTCTGCCAGAGAGACGGGTAATGGCGATCGTGAGGTCACCATAAACGAAGCGGTCAGTCGCGCCCGGGAAGCCGTCAGAAATGATTTTGTTCGATCGGTGGGTACGGGGTACGGAGACTACGGTGAAGCCATACAATCCAGTTTTCAGGTGAATAGGAGGTTGTGATGACGCTGACTGCATTTCCTACCGACCTACCTGCGCCGTTGATTGACGGATATTCTTTTGGCCCTTTAAATTCTTTTAGACGGGTGGATGTTTCAGATGGTCCCCCTCGATACCGGCTAAACACTCCCCTCTACACCTCCCTATTTGAGCTTCAATGGCTGTTCACAGAAACCGAGCTCCAAAATTTCCGGCTATGGTATGAGGGATTTTCCAGTCTCAACTTCAACCGATGGTTCACTATACAGTTGGCTGTTGGTCGTGCATCGCCGGATAGTGCTTTGCTCCCTCGGTTGCTTCAGACATTAGAAGCTCATTTTTATGAAGATTGGACGGCTAGCCTCGATCAGAATTCCAATCGTTGGATCGTGTCAGCCACTTTGGAGACTCGCTATGCGCCGGTAGAGGTGGGCGTGGCGGCAAACGTAATTGACGCAGGTAATGTCACTGAAGCCTTACCCACTGATGATATTGATGCGAGAACGGTTACAGATCCACTTCCAGAAGACATCATTGACGCTGCAACTCCTACTTTTTGGCTATGACCGGGATCATATTTGAAGAAGCATTCAAGGAATGGCTATCCTCAGCTCCTCCGGACGGCGTCCCGATCGATACGATCGAGATCAGACACCCTCGATGGGGCTCAATTTTCCTAGCCCGATGGCAGGGGCCAATTACTGCTAGGTTGGAAAATTCTTCAGTCGTAACTTTCCAACCGGCTGATTTTTTCATTGAGCAAATTCCGATACAAAGCGGGACGGGCCAAACCATCAAGGCGCTTATAAATGGGCTGGATGGGGCTATCTACGAGCAGATCAAGGCCATGACCGTTGCCGATCGCATGACCGCCATATTGGTCACTTACCGGCTCTACCTCAACACCATGCTTGAGTTCCCCTTGGTCAACCCTCCACCGATATTGGAAGTCTCCTTGGCTTCGGCTGATCGGGATCGAGTGTCTCTGGAGCTATCCCCAAGCGCTCTGCCAAACATACTCAGCGGTAAGTATTATTTAATTAAGGACTTTCCGGGACTCAGCGAGGTATGAATTTCAATCCATCTAAATATATTGGACTTGAATATGCTAAGCCTTATGACTGCCTTGGATTGGTTATGGCAGTCAGGAAAGATCTTGGATTAAAAACCCCATATGAAGGGGAATATGATGGCCATAATTCAGTTGAATTGCTTCAAACAAACTCCTTTATTTGGGAACAACGACCATACGTACACGTAGGGTCAATTGGTGACATCATATTAACCAGTTCACTACCTCGTATGCCTTGGCACCATTGTGGGGTGGTTATCTCAATAGGGGAAATGATTCACATACTTCCTTATAAAAATGTGACTGCTGTAAGGTTATCTGAGTTGTTTTATCATTTCCCCGGTGGTGCAAGTAGGTGGTTTTATGCGAATTAAAATTTACGGAATTAATGGGCACACTGTAGAGGAGTGGGAAACGGAAACTCCGCTAAAAGATTTAATAAGTCGGAAACAATATAAGCCTCATAAAAAATTATTTAAGTTAAATGGAGAGATTATTGACGGACTTGTTTTATTTAATTTGCTAGCAAGTAAATCAGTAATTGAAGGAAGAGCATTAGAAATTTATTTGGCTCCAAGGGGGCCAATATTTACCCTTCCAGGGCTTATCTTGCTTGGACTAACCGCCGTCACTGGGTTAGCCAAGCTTGTCTTTTTCCGGCCTCAGCAGCAGCGGCAACAAGAGATTATCCGCAACGATGTTGACCGATCGCCAGTCAACACTTATGCCGGTAGGACTAATCGGTCACGCCCCCAATCTCGGGTTCCAGACATCTATGGGATGCATCGGATTTATCCGGATTTGATTGCGCCGGAATTTTGGGAATACGTTGGGCGATCGCAACGGATTTCTTACCTGATGGCTTTAGGCTTGGGGACCTATGATATAAATGAAATTCGTTTGGGAGATACACCAGTCAACTTGGTGACGGGACTCACGGTATTGGTGCATCCTCCAAACGATCCCCTAAGTTTCTTTAACCTCGTTGTCCGCAATGTGGACAACCTTCAATCTACTGAACTCCGTTTCAATGAGTTCACCCAATATTTCACACTCAGGGGTGACCAGCAGATTGATATCTGGGTAGACATTGAACTGCCAAATGGTCTATATCGGGTGGCTGTCGCTGACCCGACTGATATTGAATTGGCGGCCATTGAGATCGAGGTTCAGGTCATCAATGAGGCCGCTACCTATAACCGTGGGTTCATTTATCGTCTGGAATCTAATTCCCAGCAGTCGCTAATTTACACTTTCAAGATCTCCCAATTTTTAGGGCAGTTACCAGCGGATACATACCGAGTCCGTTTTAGAAATGCCCTGGACTTCCAGGAATTCATTGGAAATGATGACCAGGTTTTTGACACCCTGAATTTGATCCGGGTTGGGTCAGTGGAGGTGTTGGAGCAAACGGTTTACCCCGAGACCACAACCTGCGAGGTGCGCATAGACACTTCCAATTTTTTGCAGGATCAATTGAACAAACGAATTAATTTTCTAGTCACGCGCCGGTTGCGAGCTTGGACCGGCGTAGACATGACTCCCAATATTTTTCCTACTCGGCGTATGGCCGATGCTCTGGTTGAGATCGCCACTGGGTTAAATGGCGGCAACTACTCCGATGCTCAGCTCGATCTGGTTGGGCTCTATACCATCCAGCTTCAACTTGAAGCGATCGGAGAGGGCACCTTTGACGCCGTCATTGACCAGCGGCGATCGGTTGATTCTGAGCTTCAGTTAGTAGCAAATTCTGGACGCGTTCAGATTTATCGCTATGGCAATAAGCTTTTCTTTGTTAGAGACCAACTTAAGACTGTCCCCAATACTCTGGTTAATGGTCGCAGCAAAGTGACCGTGGAAGACCGGACTTTTAATTTCCTAAATAGCGACGATCCCGATGCAGTTGAGGTTACCTGGATCAACCCGGTGCTAGATTACCGGCCAAGCCAAGAACTCTATCCTCCAGATAGTCCCCAGCTCAATGTAGAGCGAATAGAACTGATTGGAGTGACTTCTCAGCTGGCGGCTTACCGGCGCGCCAAATTTGAGTATCTAGCAATCACTCAGCGCCGGGATGCGCTGAAAGTTAAGGTAACGGATGAAGGGCGCTTGTTTCAGTTGCTGGATTGGGCAAAGGTCAGCGACGGCATTCAAGAGGCCATGGGGGAGGGAGAATGTACCTTTGACGGTAACATAGTCACTCTCGATCGCAATTTGGCTGTCACCGTGGGGGATTTTATTTTGATTCGATCGGCAGCTGGGGACCAAGTAGGGACTTTCACAATTACGGCAATAACGTCAAATTCAGTTGTGACTGTTTCCCCCACTCCGACGTTTAGCGCTTTGCCTGACCAAGCTCAAGTCAAATACCTGTTTGCACTTAAAAACCAGACAGCAGACATTACTGACTGGCTAATTAGCCGAGTACGGCCCGACCAGAACCTGGGAGCTTGGAATGTCGAGATGATCCCATACGTAACCGACCTGTACACCGTAGATAGTGAGGGGCTTCCATAATGGTCACAACTTTTTCCAGAATGTTCCAACGTCGCGGCACTGCGGCGCAATGGGCGGCTAATTCCACGGTGATATTGGGGGATGGAGAATTAGGGATTGAATCAGACGTCTCCAATATGAAGATTGGAGACGGCGCACGCCAATATGGGGCATTGCCTTATGTGGGTGCTAATCAAGGAGTGGTCTTTTCAACGTCTTCTGAGGTCCTTGCCGGTCTGGTTACCAACAAATCAGTGGCTCCAGACACCTTGGCCGCTAATTATCCGCGCCGCGCTGTGGGCGCAGTCGATAGCATCATTTCCAACAACTGGACGTTCAACGGAAACGCTACATTTACTGGTCTCACCACTGTCACCTCTGCCCCTCGGACAGGTGCAACTGGGGTGAATGATGTCACCAACCGGGCTTATATTGACACCCTGTTTGCGGGTCAGACATCGGGGGGATCATCCGACGTAAATAAAGCTCCGATTCTCAACTCAAGTGGCCAACTGGATAGCAGCTATATCTCCAGTGAGGCCCTTCCCAGGTTTATTGGCCTATTTAATCCGATCACGGGTAGCCCGACGTTGCAAAACGTAGTTGGTGGAGGCATAACGCCTTCCGCCAATAATGGGGATTATTTCATCGCCAGTGACAGCGGATTTTATAACTTCGACACCGGCACCCCGGGCGCGGGCACCACAGTTACCCAGGGTGCTCAGATCATCTGGTCAACCGACACAACCAGTTGGTCAGTGGTCAACCCTCCAGGAACGAGCTTTGACCCTGGAGCCGTCCGGAGAACACCCTCCAATAACTCAGAATCGACCATCCAGCCGGGGGTAGATGCAGTCAGCAACCTGACGCTGCAAAACCGCACGGGCCAGACGGTGGATCAGATTCGATTTTTGGATAGCTTGGGGGCTGTACTGGGAGGGGTGACAGCTGCCGGGATTGTAAATGCAATTGGATTAACGGTACTTCGAACATCTTCCACGTCAGACACCGGCGCTGACTACCCAGATGGGTTTTCTTATTCGTTTGTCACGTCTGCAGCCGGTTGGCCTATAGATGGGTTACTTCTCAGCTATAAAGAGAGCGCAACCAGCGTTTATCAGTTCATTGCTGATGCTGGTAATTTCTACACGCGTAAATTTACCGGAACCTGGAGTTCCTGGGTGGAATATGCGCCGTTGGATTCTCCCGCATTTATAAATACCCCGACAGCTCCTACGGCGGCGATCGGGTCAAACAACACTACCTTAGCTAACACTGCATTTGTGCAACAAGAGCTGGATAACATTCCAACGGCTCAGCAGAAGAATGTCAGTTTAGTGGCGGCCAATACTCGGTTTGTGACGGAATTCACCAATCCGATAGTTTCGGTAAATACGCTAGCTGCAACATCGACCACTGGCGGCTTGTTTGCATTGTTATTCACGGCTACAGAAACTGACCTAAACAGCGTCTATTCTTCTGGAAACTTTACAATCCCGACAAATGGCGGGGGCCTTTATACGCTTCAGGCGTCGGTCCAAGTCCAAAACGATTCAGGAGGGGACATTCCGATTGCTTTAGTGTGCAACGTAAACGGGGTAACTATTCGGCGTCTTCAACAACGGACTGATCTGAGTTCAGGCGCAGTTAATGCTGCAATATTGATTGGAAGCACGAGCTTGATACTTGCAGACGGAGATATTGTTCAAGTTGTCATTCGGAATTTCAATAGCGCAGCCATAACCTACGGGTCAGTTGCAGAATCCTCTCAGGTGAATTGGGCAATATTGCAGAGAACGGGTGATCAACTTCTGATTAGTTAATGCGCTACTGTTAATTCATTAGAGGAAATACTGCCGCCTTACCCTATGCCGCTACCGGCGCAATCAGCTTGGCCACCCTACTGGCCCCTTAAAACCTGTCTAAGGAAAACCCCCTTTGACTCAACCAGCAAAGGGGGTTTATATCAGGGTGCATCTTAGCTTTTGACCACTATGACAAAGTAATCGCAATCAATCTCCCCGCTTAATCACACTATTGCGTAAGTGGGTAAGCCTATTATAGTTTTTGCCTAACTCATTGGCAATATCTGGCGCACTATTGACCATTTCTAATTCAGTAATTCCAATGTTCGGATTCAATAAGTTATTTGACTCTTCTTTAACTTCTGCTGAGCTAACTGGGTTGCGTCCAACTAAATGATTGGTTTCAATAGCGCGGTATATATTTCTGGCTTCGACAAAATCAGTTGCAATATTCTCGACAGCTGTTATGGCGTTATCTGGAATTCCATCAACATCTTTCCTAGCTTGATGAGCTAATGAAGAAATTGCCGCCATCTTGAATGAGTCCTCAATGGACTTCCCCATGGCGCGGTTCATCAACGCCCGAGTAGCTAAGTTTGCAATCAATTCATCAAGTCGCATATTTAAGCTCCTTAAAAGTGTTACGTAGCACTCTTTCATGATACTTCAACTTTTGAATCACCCGGTTTTCCACTTCAAAACCTTTGAAATGGTAGATATATGCTGTTAATTTTTGATCTTTACGTCCATAAATTCGTCCTATGGTTTGGATCCAAAGTTCCACGCTCCAGGGGGCTGATAGGAATACCATATGCCTTCCTCCGTGTTGAAGGTTGACGCCATGGCCACAAGATTTTGGATGTATAGCAAGCAACCTGTGCTTGCCTTCATTCCATTCTTGTTGAGATTTACTGGTGATTTTTGTTAAAACTTTTGGCCAACGTTTTTTAATCAATTCCAATTGAAACCTAAATTCATAAACAATTATTAAGGACTTTCCATTTAATTCTTCAATTAAATCTTCAACAGCTTCTAGCTGAAGTTGGTGAAGTTGAATGAATTTACCTTTTAAATCATAGATTGCCCCAGCTTCCATTTGACGTAGTTTATTTTGCATTGGTGCATCGCCAAATGCAAATATATCTTTGTCTTGTAACTTTACATAAAAACACTCTTTCATTTCGTCATAATGACGTTTAACTGATGCAGGAAGTTTTAGCTGAATTGGGTTAAAAACAATTGGAAATTCGCTTTTATCTACTTCAAAACTAAAGGCATAATCTTGAAGATCATCCATTAATCTAAAAAAAGTAGATGCATTGGGGATCCATTCTCTGCCCTTAAATCCACCTTGCATAAAATATCGGCATTTGAATTCACCGTAGGTGCGTCCTATAGGAGACTCAGACCCGACGCAAGCATACAGCTGAGACCATAGCCCTAAAAGGCTATTTCCGGTGGGTGTACCGGTCAATCCAATGGCAATTTTAACATGGTCTATATGATGGCGGATCGACTTAAATCGGTTAGTTCCTGGAGATTTTAAGAGAGACAATTCATCAAATATTAAAGCATCATATTTTCGAGATATGACAACTTCTTTAGATAGCCAATGAAGAAGGTCGTAGCTAATTAAATGGAAGTCAGTGTTTTGGTTTAATAATTGTTTTCTTTTTTGAGGACTTCCTATCAATTTGGTGAAAGAAAAATCAAGTTCTTTCCATTTAGCTGATTCTTCTTTCCAAACTGTCTCACAAATTCTGGGTGTCCCAACAATTAGGCAACGGTTAAAATTTAGCTCTTTCATTCCATAAAGAGTGGCAGCGGTTTTACCACCTCCGGGATCTAAAAATATAGCTAATTTATGGTAATCAACTATCAAGTTAACTATACTTTGTTGAATACTTGACAGGTCCTTAAAACAAAGCATACTTCCTCCCAGGAATAACATACGTAGATTTTTTGGTCAAACGAACTCATGTAAACGTGGCAGCTTTTTTGAGAATTTGAAAGTTTATTTTTTCCAACTTTTAATTCAATCCAAATGTGATTGTCTCCTTTACACACTAAAAGATCTGGAACTCCTTTGGGCGCGGGAGGGGATTCTTGTTTGATAACAAAATAACCTGAGTTTCGTAACCTTTGTATTATTTGGGCTTGAAGATAAGCTTCGCTCATTTGTGGTACCTCCCCACTTTCTTAACGTCAACCGCAATTGGAAGACCAACTGCCCATACAGGGGATTCTTCCATGGCGGTCTTAAACTCTTCTAAGGTGCGGTAAATTTCCGACACAATTTCATCGTGAACTAGCAAAACAATAGGCCACTTGTACATTCTAATAAGTGCCTCAGCAATAACATCTCGGGCAATTGATTGAGTGATGTTCTCAATTATCTTTGCTCCGTAGGTCTTAATTAATCCCCATTTTTGACCAATAATTCGACCATAAAAATAGATATTACCGTTCCTAATAATTGCACGGTGATAGTAAATTTTAGAGCCGCTGGGGAGGGTGATAGAAATTCCTTGTTTAGCAAATGGTTCAATAGAGAATTTATCATTTCCAATTTTTTCTCTGTGATTAATTACGTACTTAAAGGCTTTATCAACAGCCCACCAAAGTTTTACAATGTTCTGGTTAGTGTTGCGATAGGTGTCTACAAAAAATTGGCATTCTTCTTCTGGAAGTTTTACCCCATAAATTGTGTCAAGCATAGTCTGGAATCCAACAGCTCCAGCTCCATAGCCAAGGCTAAGGATTTGCTGTTTCCCCATAAATCGCTGATCTTTAGTGACATCTTCTATACGGATGTTGTATGTTTCGGCAGCCATCTTTTTGTAAGGATCTTTGCCGCTTCTGAATGTCTCTAATAGCTCAGTTTCGTTAGCAATCCAAGCCAACACCCGAGCTTCAATTTGGCTGTAGTCTCCAGTGTAAAAAGGGCCTTTTATGAACCGTTTAACGTTCTCTGATATCTCATCATGAGGATTCTTTAGGGGTACTCCATCCAATAAATCTTGAATGGTCTGGCTAAACTCTTCTTCTGATCCCCGAGTAAGATTTTGAGGCTGAAAACCTCTTCCTGCCCACCGCTTTGTTTTTTCTGCAGCAGCATATGGAATGCTCCCTCGGATGCGATTATCAGCACAAAGCAATGGTTTAGCTGCCTTTAATTTGGCAACGCTCTTTTTGCTTAGAGTCTTGCGAATGGTAAGCGCCCGACGTACATCAGCATCTAAATTTTCATCTGCCAAGGCATCCCTGACGTGTGCTTTGTCAATGCTAGGCATTCCTGCCCACTTGGCTAACTTAACTGCTTGGTCAGCTGTAACGCCTCCAGTGAGCTTATGAAGTTCATGATTCAACTCAATTTTTTCCCGCGCCAATTCCATCTCAGCAACGGGTATTAGGTCAGCATCAACTAAGAATCCCCGATCATTAATTCTGCAAGTTACTGACCAAATTTGTCTTTCACGAAAATCCATGTCTCCAAACAAGTAATGGATTTTCCTAGAAATTTCAGTGTCAACTTTGCAATATTCATAAAGTTTTTCATAGTTCTCTGGATCGTCGTCATATTCCCACCATGTGAGATTCTTAGCTGACCGAGGGCGCATCAATTTTTTGAGCGCTGTTTGGCTGAGTTTGGGATACCTTAAGAATTCACTTATGGCGGCTAACTGACCTGGTAAACAAAAGGACCGAGACAGCGCCATGGTGCAAGTCCACTGCTTATGGCGAGTTTTAATTTTTAATAAGTGTTCCAATACAAGTTGCTCAAATCGATAGTTATGGGCGCATAATTGGCCCCTAACAGGGAGGTCAGGAAATGGTTCCTCCTCAGGAATCCAGATCCTGATCGGACTTTCGTCTATGGTGTAGGACATGCATAGGATACTAGTAGTGGGGTGGGCAATATAATTGTCCAGCCCCACTTTTTTTAGATCCGCTGCTGACCGGGTTTCAAAGTCAAGGTACAGCATTTCTTATTTAGATCAGTTCATCTTCAGCGTATAAATCGAAGTCTTCATTAGCCGCTGGTTTACGTCCGCGTTTAGGTTCTTCAGTTGCAGCTACCTTAGGGCGGCCACGACGCTTTGGAGTGGCTTCATCATTGGCAGCTGCCTTAGGGCGGCCACGACGCTTCTTAGGAGCTGGCTCATCCTCTTCAGGATGACTATCTACTTCATCCGGAACTTCTGTTGCTTTAGCACGGCGGCGTTTGGGTTTAGGTTCTTCTTCTATAGACTCGCTATCAACCGCGTAATCATAGGATTCTGCGTCAAAAGAGTTTTCAGTGACAAATCCATCAGCTACTTCATCAAACATTTCATCAGTTGAAAGTGATCCATCTAAGCGAGGGCCTCTTTCGGTAACCTGAATTCCTTGCAACCCAACCGCAACTCCCCCGGCTTTATCCTCATAGCTGTATAAGGAAATTGCCACATTAGCAATGCAGCCAGAATAGATGTCATCTGAAGAATTGATTGGGTTACGACGGGAGTCAACCAAAATGGGTTTTCCTTGGCGGGGACGTTCTTCCCTAAATTGGGATTTAGCATTAAGCCCAATTTGACCCTCATCAAGTTGTTTGCATTCCGGATAGGTTCTTATGGGAGAAACATAATTGTCAGATAGTTGAGCTTCATCCGCAATATCTTCGATCAAAATATCCAGAGCTTCAGCCTGGGGGTGATCGTCATCAAAAATAAGAAAAGCGGAAAATTCTAAGCCATCTCCCCCGTAAGATAATTCTGGCTTAAGAACTTTAACGTAATTTAGTTGCACGCCATTAATTCGAAAAGGCTTTGAAATGCGCTTCTTACCTGACTTTTTAGCTCTTGTTCTAGGCATAATTCCAGCTCTATTCCAGTTGTAATTTACATATTTTCCACAAACATCCTAGCACTGCAGTTGTATTTTGCCAAACAAAAGTGGCAATGTTTTCCGGGCTTAAACGTTTTTCTGTACTCTCGGGATTTTCTAGCGCGGAAATAAGTCCGAAGATAGTTCGCCCAGTTCATGATCTCAGCTGCTTGTACCGTCCATGGGTTCCACATATCCCCACTACCGCGCGGCTGAAGAATCACCAAATGAATTTGACCGTATTCTTGAACGTGTTCAAGTAACCCAACTGCATAAGTCAGCAGTTGTTTATTTTCTTTGACCGGGACTTTATATTTTCCATATTTGAAATCGATTAAATACAGATCGGATTTGGTAAATACAACGAGGTCCACCGTCCCCCATATAACTGGTTTTTTAAGCCTTAAGACCTCCCAAACTGAGAGACGCGTTTCTTTCCATATGTCAATTATTTTGGGGCATTCCTGCTTGACCCGTTTCAGACTTTCCACTATCTCCATTTGCATTTCTACCGTTATCTCGATCCCATTTGGGGCGCGGGAATAAGATGACCGATTTTTGAAATCTTCAAATAGCCAATGGGCTGCAGTCCCTTCCTCCGCTGCAAACTCAGCTGGCATTTCTTCTAGGCCCTTGGATAGACAAATAGATCCAGGGCAACTGAGCCATCGCTCTGCCCCACTGGGAGCAAAAAGTGCATGTTCTTCCGGCATATCGTGTATCCTTGAATATGTAATTTACATATTTATAGCATATGCCAAGGAAGCCTAAAGCCAAGACTCAGACTCGAAAAAACCAAAAGGACAACCCAAAAAATATCCGGATCACAATCTTTGTAGACAACCGAACATACGATTGGTTGGTGCGCACCAAGCGTGCATCCGGTCAGACATACGGGGGGATCGTCAATCAAATGGTAAAGAACGAAGTTACCCGGAAGCGCAATACAAATTAAAAATGCCACCCCGTGGGAAAGCCGGGGTGGCATTTGATAGGCTTGGCCTACTTAGTCGATAGGAGAGGAGAATCTTGATGATTGATTGGGAAATTATACCAACTGAGTGGCGGTTTTGCAAAATTAGCTCAAATAAAAATCCTTTTGAAAAGGACTGGCCAAAGAAACTTTACAAACGAATTAAGTTGGGGGGATCAGTTAAAGCCGCTGGGGTTATATGTGGCCCGGGAAGTGGAGGTCTGATATGTCTGGATATAGATGGTCCTGATGCCGAAAAAAAGTTAGAAGGTTTTCCGGAATTGCCTAAAACAGTTTCTTGGACGTCTGGAAGACCTCACCGCCAACAAAGGGCTTTTTGGGCATATGAGGAAGATTGGGAGCTATTGCATACAACCCATCTATTGAAAGGAGTTCCCGGTCAGGAGCTGGTTTTGAAGTGGGAGGGTCAGCAATCAGTGGTGGTAGGTCACCACCCTAAAACTGGGGGGTATGACTGGATCAATTCACCAGAGGATTGTGAAATTGCGATCGCTCCAGACTGGTTGACTGATTTAATGGCGCGTCCAAAAGCTAAACCAACGGCTCCAGATGATGAGCTAGATGCATTTCTAAATGGGGATCATGACTTGGCGATTTCCCTCCTTAGTCAGATTCCGACTGACCCCTATGCTGAAGACTATAATTCTTGGCTCAAAGTAGGTGCGGCGCTGAACGCCGTCTCAAAGGCCACAGGCGCTGATTTATACCAAGCTTGGGTGGACTGGAGCCTAAAGGCTAATAACGTCTGCTCGAATGAAGAATATGAGTACAAATGGGAAAGCTTCCAGCGATCGCCGGGTGATGCAGATGCCGTTGGCCTGGGCACATTGATGTTCTTGGTTGACGAAGCTGCCGAAGATGATTCTGAATCAGATACTGATCAGAATGGCGAAAATCTGAATGTAAGTTGGGACGAGATCAAAAATTGGTATTACGTGGCGAACGAAAACAAATACTGTCACATCCGCACCCCAACAGATTTGCTCCCTCCAATCAACATCAATACCCGCTTCAAAAAACTCGACATTCCCAAGGTGACTGACCGTATAAAGAAGGCAGTAGACTGTGTCAATTGGTACCCAGGGAAACCAATCATTTACATAGACGAAGGCCGGAAAGTGCTCAATCTTCATCGGTCATATTCGACAGGGCAACCGGGGGATGTATCTCGGTTCGTCCAGTTAGTAACTTACTGCTACCCCAAGGAAGCAGAGTTATTGTTTGACTTTATGGCCTTCACGCTCCAAAGGCCTGACCAGAAAATCAATTTTGCCCCTTACATGGTGGGCACCCAGGGGATCGGCAAAAACTTCATTTGGGAACCCATGAAGCGCGTACTGAAGGGGGAGTTCCATTGCATCCACAACGATAATCGCAGCACCCAATACAACGAATACCTGCTAGGGCGCAAGCTGGTCATCATTGATGAGCCCATGAACATGGGACTCTCCAGGTTTGCGATCGCTAATGAGCTTAAGGGGCTTATCGCTTCCACAGGGGAAGACGACAGGCTCCACATCAATGGGAAGTACCGCGCATATGTTGAGCAGGTTCATTTGACGAATTTCGTTATTTTGACCAACTTCTCTGACGCCATCAAGATTAAAGACGAACGTCGGTTCTATCCCTGTTTTTCCGCTCGTGAGCCCATGGAAGACAGTTTCTATGACTCATACAACCAATGGCTAGGACAAGGTGGCTCAGAGGCGGTTGTGAACTGGCTGTTCGAAAGGGACCTCAGCCAGTTCAATCCAAAGGTGGCTCCAATGGCTACTGAATCCCTGGAAGATATCCTCCAAGACAGTGAGACGGAGGTAGGAGAGGCCATTACGGACTTCATAGAGAAGTATGAGGTGGTTAGCTTCCAGGAATGCCGAGCAATCGTCAAGCACTTGTTGGGTAGCAAGGGTGTCGATCTCATCACTCGCAACGTAATCCAGGAATGTGGGTTCACCTATCAAGCAGGTAGAAGCGCTGCTTCAGCTATCCGGGTTAAAGGTGAGGTGGTGAAGTATCGCCCAGTGTATGACTCCAACCAATTTACTTCTGAAGAGGCTAAGGAAGCTTTGCAGGAATACATCCAGAAATACGAGAAGCGCCCCTTCCCGGATATCCTCAAAGGCGATCCCCCAATGTTTTAGCTGATGCAAAAACAATTTTCCGCCCCTCTCCTCAGAGGGGTATTTTTGTGAGCCGGTCTTCCAAAATGGATGCGTTTTGATCCGCAATTTTTCTTTTTGATCCGCGCTGATCCGCTAGTAGCGGATCGCAAAAAACCTTTTAATTTCAGTACTTCCAATACTATGATCCGCTGATCCTCCTCTCTCTTATAATATATATATTTTATATATACTAATGAGAATAGGGTATAGAGGGTAAAAAGAGAGAAAAGAACAAACAATGCGATTTCCCCCGGATCAGCGGATCAGAATTTTGGAAACTGTTGGTATGTAAAGCTTTGAAAGGTGATCCTCCAAAAATGGCACTTGCGGATCGGAAAAATTGCGGATCAGCTGAAACCCTATTAACTTCGTAAACTAGAATTTTTGTACTATGTAGTTGACTACATTTTTAGGCGAATTTTTGTACTACTTTTTTGTTTTTCATTCTCAATAAGGAAAAGTAGTACAAAAATTCGTATAAAAATATCCCTGCCAACTAAAAGATGGCAGGGATTTGGCTTGATGTAGTATTCAGAAGCATCCAAAATGAAGCCCAGCACAGGCAAAATTTGGTGAATTTTAGCATGAAAAAAGAGCGCCACCCCCGGCGCTCTGTAGTTTTTCTTCCTAAGGAGGTCACAAGCGTGGCCTGTGAAAGCTAGTTACATCTTAACTCCATTTGACGTTAAAATCCCCACCAAGGGATTTAACTAGATCGCTGAAAGTGGATATATCCGGTCTGGTCTTTTGGTTCAAGATCCGATATACCATATTGCGCCGGGACTCCACCGTGGTCTTCACCCCCCTGGAGACCAAAAGGTCATGGTATCGGTGAACAAGGTCATTTGGAGCGCAGTCAAGGTCAGCCATTCGCTCCAGTAAAACTTCAGAGTAATTCATCTTCTTCAACCTCTATTAAATCTTCTAAGGTATATTCGCGCCCATTGGAGGCTAACCATCGTTGGACTTTGATTAGGGTTACCCAGGTGCCTTTTTCAGTTCCTCGGCGCAACGTAGAAACTGAGCGAGGGTTCATCTCTAATTCCTCAGCCGCTTGGTTGACGGTTATCCCTTTAGGCCATATGTCATCTATTCGTAAAAATGCTCGCATGTGAGATTCCTATGGTAGCTAACCTATCAGAGTATCCCAACTAATCTGTATTTACTATGCGTGTCGCCCACCATCCCAGCGCCGTAGTGATGGCGAGAATGGTCTCTACCAGGTGAGAAGCTGGCAAGCCGCCAAACATATACAGCGCTAGCAGCGCCGCCATGGTGATGGTTACCCGAATAAACCTGAGGTTGGAGTGACGCTTCAGTTGGACATGGGAGTTGACCAGCTTTCGCAGCTCTTGATCCAGCCGAGTGTTTTCTGAGAGAGCTTTGCGATTGGCAGTCACCTCAGTTGTCAGGTCATTGATGGCTATCTGCAGCGCATACACTTTTTTCTTAACTTCTGCCAGCTTTAGCTCTGCTTCCAAAAGACGCGCTCTGTCGAGAGTTTCCATTCGACTCTACCCATTGCTTTTTGTATTGGGCGATCTGTTTTCCGTTTGCACCCTTTCCCCTCAATTTAATTTCAATTTGGGTGATCGCATCATGGTGGGGCTTACAGAGCGTCATTAAATTTTCGCTGTCAAAGAATAAATCTGCAGCCCCTCTGTGGGGCTCTATATGGTCTACCACCTGCCCAGCTTTGCCACATACCTCACACAGGGGCTGCATTGCCAGGTGAGCCCCTCTCAACCGCTTCCACTTGGCAGTGGAGTACATTTTGCCGGGAGCGCGGTCTGAGCGCTCTCTGAACCGCTGTAAATCGATTGCTTGATGGTATTCACAGTAAATGTGTTTGCCATCGGGAACTAATTTCTTGCACCGCCCACGCCCTCCAGGGAGGATGTAGCCACAGCGTTTAGATCCTTTGCTAGGCATAAGGCCTCAACTAACTCGACACCCTGATTATTGCAGGAATTAAAAAAGCTCCTTTGGTAGTACCTACCAAAGGAGCTAGCAATCTGCGCAACTACTTTGGTAGTACCTACCAAAGTTACTGCAATCGTAACTTCTTATTTACCAACACTTTGTTATAGCCCTCCGCTACCTGCCAGAAGCCGGTGAGCATACATTGCTTATAAAAATCAGCGTACGTCGCCTGTTGGTGCTCAGCCATCTCCTTCATCTGGTCAACCAAGTATTTGGGGATCTGGCAACAGACCCTCTCGGTTTCAGCCTGGGGGTTAACGGTCATTTGGATAGCTCCATAAAAACCATATTTTCGCACGCTTTAAGCATAGAGGCTTTTGACCTTCTTTACCCCTGTAAAGGGTTATATCAGGGTTGACAAAGGTCAGAAGAATGAGTAAAACTGGGTTCAAGTTCATAGAACCTGCGTAAAACGCTCATGAAACCTAAAGTCATCCGATTAGAAAAGTTGACAAGCCGAGAGGACCTCATAGAGGACCTTTCAGCCACTAGGTATCCAGGGCAATTGCAAAAAATCAGTAGAACAACTTTGTGGCGGTGGTGCAACGATTCAGGGGTAACGTCCCATCTTGCATATTTTGATAACACTCAATGCTTCATCCTTCATCAAGTTGCTGAATTTTATCGTCGAGGATACACACAAGATCACGTAAGAATGCATTTTGGAGTAAGCAATGCAAGCAAAACCAGAAAACAAAGGGTTTACACCTCAGCCGAGCAACCCGAATCAGACTTCGAGTTCTCAACCGGCTATGGATCAGGCAGGTACAACTTCGCAGAAATCGGAAGGGGACACAGGCTTTAACGCCCCTGTAGACGTCCGTATGCAAGGGATGCAGCGAATTGCCCGAACTTCTCTTCGTCAGTTTGTAAGCGAGTTTGAGCGTCTGGAAGGAGAGTATTTCACCAATGCTCAAGTTATTGCTGACCAGGTCTCGCAAGGCCTGTTTGACATGGCGACCAATCGCCGGTTGTACTCGGCAATCGAGAGCAACCTATCCGTCCTCATGGACACGGTAGACACTGGGGAGTCAGTTTCCATCCCAAAGCTCAGTTTAAAACCGCGCTCCTTCAGGCTCTTGCAGCCGGAGACGGGGAACAGTTCATCAAAACCTGCTTTGAAACCAGGGAAGTAATCATGCTCAAAGCCTTTGCCCAGTTCATAGAAGACATAAAAGCATCCATGCTTGAAGAACACGAATACGATTGGGCAAAGGCTCAATGTTTAGGCGCTATTTGGACATAAACAATGGATGAACAATTGTTGATTGGTGACGCCACGTACACTGAATTTTTGAATCTTAAAACTCATGAAATTGTAAAGATAAAAGCTCTTAAAAAAGGTTTTTATCTTTACAACGGAATAAATGTTCTAAAAACTGAAACCCTTAAGGCTATTGGGTTAGTGCCCGCTACAGATAACTTAAAAGTTAGCCTAGGATTGACAGTAAAAAAGTAATTGGTCGGTTGGTTGTGTTCTCTGTTTGTGAAATTTTTCTCTCTATTCTGGGGCTAGACGATTATGCGGACTATTCAGAATTTATATTCCATTCGCACTCAATTCTTACCAACGAACAGAGGATCAGGTAGGTAAAAGAAAAGGCAGGTGCGCCAACACCTGCCTCGGTACATCACTTTAGGAGCTACTAATGACATATTTTAAGGCCATTCCTTTTATCGTGGCGCTAGGGCTATTCTCTACGGGCTGTGACCTGTTTGAGGTCAACAATGAAACCGGAAAAGTGGAGTTGAAAAAGCAACCAACGGTTGAAATCCCCGTTGAGCCATTTCCCAGTCCAGACGTAGAGATTCCAAAAGTCAGAAGGTCTGACTTGTTTGGTCCTATTCAAGAGATTCCTTCGGAACATGGCAACACCATTGAATCGGTCAAAAAATACCCTACTAACGACTTTACCAAAGCACCTAAACCACGCACCATAAATGAGCTTTGCAGAGGATTAAAACCTGCAGCTTGTAAGCTCCACATTAAACGTGCACAGGAAAGAGGTGAACTATGAATCTAAAATGTTTGATAGCGCTTCATAACCTGTACGGGCCTAATCTGGAAAACCTTAGATCAGACGTCATTGCTGGTATTTTTGCAACGATTGTATCAGCTAAATCTCTTCCATTAAAAGAAACATCTCTTGCTGATTTAGCAATTGATAAAGGCTTTATTTTGGATGACCATACAGATAGCGATTCAATCCACGCATTAGCGTTTTTAGAGTCGCTTTCCTACGAAGTTCCTTTTGTTCCTCAAAACTTAGTTTGGCATTTGTCAAGATATGTGAGGCTAAAAGATGATTGATTGCCAAGATGTAACTCATGTATGGGGGGTAAATCAGCACGGTAAGTGGGTTGAACAATACCGCTTTGATGATTTAGTTTTGCATCAAAATTACCCCCCTCATGGTCAACATAGCCGTACACCTGTAGATCGAGTCGGGGTAGAAAACGGGTTTTGTGTTGTCCAATTTCAGGAACAGGCACCCGCGCCAATTGAAACAGTAATTGAGCCTGTTCTTAGCCCGACAGCGGAGGAACCTGTAGAAATCACTGTCAACCACTTAATGGCGGTCTTTATGTTGTGCGTTTTGGGTTGGATAGGCTTCAACTTTTTTAAGAAGAAATATGAGCCAAATCCTGAACCTGAACAACCTCAGTTTTTGAATCCTTGGGCTGATCCAAACTCTCGGGTTAATTATCAAATGCAACAAGTTTACCCGCGCAGTCAGCAGCCTCTACCTTCCCCTTACGTTCGTCCTGAGGAGTTAGATGACGAGGACCTACCCAACTCCCATGCAAGTGACGAGATTTCAATGGTGCCCCCCTCGTCACACAGGCCCACTAGATATGATTCTCCAGGCCCACTAGATACAAATCCCAGGCCCACTAGATATGATTCTCCAGGCCCACTAGATACGAACGACAGGCCCACTAGATATGATTTTCCGGCTGAAAAAGAAGATCATTACGAACAAATTGTCTCAAAAATGATCCCAAATCTTGCTCGTTCTGTTGGATATTTGTTGCCTTTTGATCCAGCTAAAGATGTCGAAATTTTCGAATACGAGTCATTTTTGCAGATTAAAATAACGGCCCCAGACATCAAACGAGACGAACTAATTAAGGTAATGTGGGCCAAATCTAAGGGTAGTTCAGTTGGATATACCTTGGCTAAAAACAGATATGAAAAATTCATGGAGCGGCGTAAGGAGTTCAACCTATGACAGAAGAAAATAAATCGGGTAGCTCCACCCGTACATCGCGTACATCCCGTACATCTAGAATTAGAAAAGCCAAAGGAAACTATAAACCCGGTGTTGGGCAATGGAGAATTGATTTAGTCAAAAATTTGATCTTCGTTGCAGCGATAACTTTGGTTGTATCTGATGGTGTAATTAGCTGGATGGGATTGACCAAGGTTGCTATGGGGGATATGGTTGCGATTGTCTTGACCACTCTTATTTTTGTCACTCAGTTAGGTGTGGGAATACTCCACGCCCTTGGTGTAAATTTTAGAGATCTAATGGTGGATTCAGGGGATGATTGGGGTAACACTTTTTGGGTGTATGTATTGCTTGGGATATATTTTTTGGACATTGCTTCTAACATGATCGCAATGCAATTGATTGAGTCAGTGGTTTTAATTGCAGATGATGTTATTGGAGGAATTGGAGGGGTGTTTTTGGCGGTTGCTGGGGGAACTCTTTTAACTTTTGCCGATGAAATGCTTTTTCGACTTCACGATAAAATCGCAATTGAATCAAAATCTAATAAAGTTTTGTCGGAAAGAATGAAAATCGAGCAACAATTGCATAATGTGTATTTGAAAGAGGTCAAAAGTTTAGGTAGGGAAAAAGCCAAAGCTGAAGCCCAGAACGAGGGGGGAAATTGGACGTTCGGAGACCATCTTTAATGTTGCTGACTATGCCAATCAGAGCATGGGCCTACGCCCAAAGGCACCCCGGCAAGGCCATGCTCTATTCCACTACGGTTATCGCCTCAGCCTTTTTTGCCAGGATGTTTCTGGGATTTGTTGCAATGTGCCTTGTACTCAGCGCCGTCAAGAAACTTTGGGAGGATGAATTATGAAACGCTTTACCGCTTGGATGTCAATTGTGATTCCGTCGATCGCAATCACCGCGTATGCGCCACCAGTGATCTCCACCATGTACTGGCTGATTGTCAGCGCCTTAGTGATTAAGTGGAGTATCGGTTGGTTGTGGCGTACGATCGCTCGGGATTTATAAGGAGGAAAGTATGAAACCGAGCATTTGGGACTCAAATAAGCGTGGCCATCGGTTTGCAGCGGTGCTTGTTGGCGTTGGGATTGCGACTTGTGGCATAGCCACTCAAAACTATTACCTGGTTGCTACCGGGCTAACTGTTCCCGTTTATGAGCGATTCTGCACTCCAGACATGGATCATAACAGCCGCAAAGTAGATAGCTTGTGGCTTGTTTATTGGAGTCCGTTTAGGTGGATGACACCTCATCGTTCCCGATGGTCCCATAGTCTCCTATTGGGGACGCCGCTGAGATTTATCTATGCTGCTCTTCCGTTTTTGATCGCCTTGGGATTTTGGACTGTACTTGATCCCGTAGTCGGAGCAACCTTGGCAGCCAATCCCTGGGCATGGGCGCAATTGTTTAGCTGGATCCCCTTGGCGGCGATCATCTCGGATACGGTGCATCTACTTAAAGACGGTTTTGGTCCCATCGAATTATTTTTCGGAAAATGAAATACCTCTTGATCGGAAGCGCCGGATTTTCTCTGGCAGTAATGTTTTACATTTTGCAAATCATCATATTGGTGTTGATCTCATGAATGGTTCGGCAGTGTGCTTGGCAATTTTGTTGTTTGTGGTATTCGTCTTTGTCCAAAATCCCAAATTCCGGGTTTCATTTTTGAACAATCTCATTGAGGCGGAAGCTGACCTCAAAGATTTCAATCGTCAAAGGGAGCTGCGCCGTCAATATGAATAGGTTAAAAAATTAATTTTGAAAAACTCTTGACACCGAGTAGCTACTCGGTTATATTAAAAGAGTAGTTAACAAGGAAACGCCACTATGACTTACATCGATACCGACATCAACGCAGCCGCCGCCGCTCTTCGCCAACTTCCAGTTGCTGACCGAGTAGCAAGCGTACGGGGGAGTGTTGAGCGAGGTTGCGATACGGAAGCCACTCGGCGAATTGCAGAAAAATCTCTTCCTTCTAAGGAATATAAGAAATTTCAAGAATTTGCCGCTAAGCGCCCAACAGTCAATTACATTTTCTAGATGACTTGCACCCCCCTCCTACTTGAGGGGGGTGCTTAAGAATTTTAAGGAGAAAAATAATGCCTTACAAAAATACTAAATATTTTGGGAACAAAAAATTTCGTTTATATGCCGTGTTTGATCACATAGCTCGACAAAAATCGGTTAGGAATTCAATATTTTTAGATTACGCCAATATTCGGTCAATAGGTCCTAACGCTAAAGGCGAGTGTGCAATATACGTCTATAACCATACTTGGGCTGCTAAAGGTAGCTATCGTGAATACCCTGAGAGACCATTTCACTACTCGACTGATCCTTTTTGCAAAGCGGATGGGTTAGAAAAATCAATTTGGAATGAAATATGCCCAATGAAACCCTACGTAAGTGAAAATTAATTCCAAAAAACTATTTACACCGAGTAGCTAATCGGATATATTAGATTCATGGGACAAATAAATACCCCACCCGGGGGAGACAATACCGGGCCATCGGGAACACGTGACCCGGGGGTGAATGGAAAAGGCGAACGAGTTCCTTGGTGGGCCGGTGACAGCGGGTGACGGGGGCTGAGTTCAACGGGACGCCACCCCGTGCGGTTGACTCTCTAGAGAGTCAACTAGCTCATTGCCTGACGGCTGCAACCCTTACGGGGGGATGGAGAAATCCACCAGGGGCAGTGAGAGTCGCCTGACGGCTGCAATCCTTACGGGGAGATGGGGAAACCCACCAGGGGTGACGGAAGCAGTGGGGAGTCATAGATGACTCCCGCGACTGCGGTCAGCTCACTAGCGGTACACACAACTGGAGAATCCACCATGTTCGTTAGTGAATATTTGCTAGCTGTGCATCTGATGGCTTGGGCTTTAACTCGCCGTCAAAATAATTGCCAACCCATGCCGACTGACCACAGTTGGTTGATGAACGACATTGTTGACATTGTTGTTCTTGAGGCAATGCTTAGCTAATAAATGCGGGGTCAATTGTGTGCCCCGCTAGTGAGCTGAATTGTTAGAAGTACCTACATAATCCTAAGGAGATACGTTCGTGCCTATCGTTAATGAGGACAAATTCCACTACGACTACTACAAGCAGTTTGGCTACAACCGTGCGGCTGCAATTTTGTTGCATAACGAATTGCAACGCCTGGCAGACTACGCTCAAATTCGAATAGTTGGCAGAGGGATCGCATCATGATTCAAGCAATGTTTCAGCTTTCAATTGGGATGTATTTTTCTGCACTAATTATTCAGCATCTTATCTAGGAACTATTTTAATAACAGCCGTGACCGCGCGGCGATAAATAAAGGGTGCTTTTTCTTGGAGGGGCCAATCAGCCCCTCGACTAATTTTGTTTGGAGAAAAAATATGGCCTACCCAAAAATTCGAATAAGTTTAGTAGCGGCTCAACACATTTTTTCTGAAGCAGAAATCCGAGAATGTAGGGACGACAATTCAAAAATTATTGGGTATAAAGCTCAAGCTGGCTGCCAAACAGTGTTGATGGATGGATCTCTGACTAATTTATGTAAAAGACTCTACCGTTTGGAAAGAGCGTATAGAACTAACGAACAAGCTTTGATGAGAAAAATATGCAAGTAGTTGAACAGTCATTTGGTGGTTGGTTACTTCAGGATGTATCAGGAAATCGCATTGTAAGCATATTGTTTAACTCTCCTGAAGCAGCAGAGAATTATGCAGACAATTTACTTCAAGAATTCAATGACAATTTATCTGAATTAGATGAGGAAGGTGTTGATCCTGAAGAGATATTTAATCTGCTTGTTAACGAATTTGATCTTGATTGCATAGGGAAAAAATTCTTAGAAGAAATGGGAGGCGATCGAGATCCATTTACCTTTTATGGGTGGTTAGAAGAAGAGTTTTGTGCTAATGAATTTGATGAGGAGGTTGATGAATTTTGAAAATTTTGAAAGTAGAAGTAAGAGTATCATCATTTGTTGTAGTCAAAGATGACTATGATTTAGATGCGGATTACCCGCTTGTATATCATGCATTAATACGAGCACTAAAAAATAAAGCGGGTTTGAGTTTCGCAATAATTCAACATTCAGAAGGCGTTGATTTGCCGTTAACAAAACTGGAGGGAAATGATTCCACGGGATAAAAATAGCGGAAAATTCATTGAATTTTCCACAAGAAAATTAGGTGAATCCAGAATACTATTTCTAGATCAAGAGCAAAAATTAGACCAATTAAATTTGGCTAGAAACAAATCAATCCGAGCCGCCTTGGATTATTGCCTGACGTATGTACCGGAAATATTTGGTGAAACTTGTAGAAAAGCTAAGAAAAAATCGAGAAAATCTAGATCAAAAACGACCAGATTTTCTCGAAGCAGACATTAAAATTAGGAGCAATCTGATGCAAATTCCAACTGAAATCTTTGAAAACTTAGAAGAGAATTTTTATTCTTGGTATGAGAATTTCACTGTCGAGTTGAACGAAAATAAGCTTCTTCTGACATATATCGGAACTGAGAATATTCGAGATTATCTTGAGTTTGACGATGAACCAGATGAAGAAGATTTTGCTCCGGAAGATTATGATGAACCCGAGCAAGCTCAAGAAGCTTTTGAGGAAGAAGTATCGTACTGGTTAGATTCCATGCAAAGCGCTTTTGATGATCTTTGCAACAGCGGTCTAGATGGTCCGGGATACTATGTTGAGCTTGTTGGAAACTCACCCGATCCCCAAGGATTTGTGTTCGTTCTGTAGGTTAATAATTCCATTTTTAATTGGAATGATGTCTTCTCTCCGTACGCCGTAAATCTTGGCTACGTCTGAATCAAACCCCGTCATTTTTCGGATGATGGGGATTTCTGTTTCTGGAATTTGGTTAGGGATCACTATCTGATATTTTTTACTGTAGTAATGGGTTGTCATTTATTTTGGCTCACGATTTCAATGTGTCGGTCATCGGTTCGGCCTTCGGTAGTTGAGACTCGATTTACCACATAAAATTTTTCATTGAGGTTCCCAGCGCTTAGCCAAACGGTTGCAATGTTCCCTGAGAAACTTTGGCGGTCAATTATCAGGCTACTGGTTGCGGTTATGTCGGTTGCCAAGGATGAATCAACAATGAACCAATTTGAAGCGGTTATGGCGTCGCCAGTTACCAGCCAGTCTGACCAGTCATTGCTGTAGTCCAAAACCGCATTGGGATCTTTAATAAAAAAGTTGTTTTGGGACATAATGGCAGGGTAAGAAACTATTTATGATCCCATGGTAACTTTATCAACTGCCGCTCGAAATGCTGGAGCAAATGCTTACGTTGATCTGCTTGATGTAGGGTCAACTAACCCAAATGGGACTTTGACTTATCAGACATCAGG
>OFEP01000002.1_pt1 | contig 24412 bp, 12 predicted proteins | sample 1521161 | NCBI WGS metagenome assembly OFEP01 (sample SAMN04272335, study PRJEB24112) | coral metagenome | biome: Coral reef; feature: Shallow seawater; material: Coral tissue | host: Coral | place: China: South China Sea | collected 2014
AGAAGATGCCCGGACTAAGAGAGTCAAATAAAGACTACCTGTAGCCTGCGTATCAGGCGTTTCCAAAGACTTATGCGACGGGAACGAAACTGGAAAAAAAACTTAATACGCAAAGCGAACGAAACTGGGAGGGAGTGCGAAAAATAAGGAGCCAGTCGTGCTCCTTCGCTCGCTTATTCGATCTCCGCCAGCTGGAAAAGGAAAGGAAACGGCTGCTACGCAGGCTATTGCAAATGCGGCTAATTTATTGGCGGCGATGTGTTGGACTGCGGCCCAAGTTTTCTAATGCTCGCCAACAAATTATCACTGACTGTGTATATCTTCCGTTATGCCAGTGACAATTGACAAACAGCCAAAACACGGTTAGTTGACAGATGGCCGGCCGTCTTCTCAACAAAGTCACTATAAATTACAATCCGGCAAGGAAATGAAGAATCCGATACTTTTTTAAAAGACTTCAACGTGCCATGTGTTTTTATCGGAAAGTTCGAGACGAAAAAGTTGCACTTTGCATTCATATTATTTGCAAACATTTTGATGGTATACAATCGTTTCCGTATTTTGCACCGCGAATCCCCCCGAAAAACCACAAGATAAAGTTAAAGCGTTAGGATTTCCCCAAAGACGCGTGTTAAGAGAGCTGCTCTATTACCTATTTAAGATTTACAAAGGAGATTATCGCCTTAAAAAGTGTATCAATGCCCAGGCACGTTCATCGTAAGCCGATTGTAAGACCATAGTTTGCTAGTTTCAGTTTATTTTTCAGAGTGAGCTTGTCTAGTCAGGCCGCGAAGGAAACCCGCAATTATTTTTTGAAATTTATTTTTGGCCAGTCTTTTACATCCAATTATATTTGTATCACTGGTTATGAACGTATTAACTAATTACAGGTCAATGTCTCTGTAGGATGAAGAATTTTGTTTCTCTGTCTGAGAAATCCACCGCAAGGCATTTGTTCAACCTCCCAACCTCGTGAATTGATGAAGTCTTTCAGGCCGGGACTGTTAGTTAATCGTCGGGGAGAAAATGCAGACCGTTACCAAACCTCATAATAGACAACAAAAAGCAATCACAAGAAACAAATTGTCAAAGAAAATTTATGCAGATACACAATTGAAGATTGCTCTAACTCCACGCGTTTTTTATTTCAGTGCTGGCTTTTATAGTTCGTGTGGTTGTTTTGACCATGACTTGAAAAACGTGACTCTGGGGTCCAACTCTTTTTTTAAAAAGTAAATTGAATTATCGACTACGTGACATAGATGGTCTCAAAAACGTTTTTTTTTTCTTCCGTTGGACTCACTGCGGTGCTGTTAAAGCGCAGGAAAGAGTTCGTGGGCTGCGAAAACTGATCGCCGGCCGCTTATTTCAAGATGGTGCTCCAACTAGAATTCTTTGGCCGCCCAATCTCTAATCTCACGTCACGCGTATGATAGCCCATGCCATAACACTTTTTTGGTCTAATATCTTGTCACATCCCTTGTCATACTGATTAATCAGGTCCAGTTATCAAGAGATCAAGGTAGTTATCGGGAAGTACAAGTATGTTTGCGTTTGGACTGTTCTTAAAACGTCCCCGGTAAATTTTTCGTGTTTAGAAAGGTTTAAAAGTTAACTAAATCACCCAGAAATAAGTTGAACTTGTTCGTATACACGAGAGTGTGGATACATAAACAAAAGCCTCCATTTGGCCCGAAAATATGCTCGGATTTGTCCACGGACATTGTCTGTTCCGCGGAGAAGCCGAACAGTTTTCCGAGAGCGTTGCTCGAGGATAACTGTGAGCTATTAGGAACAGATAATGTCCAAAGACAAATCTCTGAGGATACTTTCACAGTCAAATGGAGGCTGTTGTGTTTATTATCCTTCAAATATTTTTCGCAACACGTGCAGTTTTGAAAATTGGGGAATGTTCGTGTTTACGCCGTACACGTGTATTTACACGGCCATAAAAATACAGCTAATCTGGCCAATCAGAGTACAGGGAACACCCCACATCCAACCTCACCATGATTCGCTTATGGCGTAATGACTGTGTGTGATGTGTGGTTGGTTACCGTATTTTCTATGGCATGGCATAAAATGGTTGTGCAACGCTCTTTCCACAGAATATCCATTTCTCACGTGTGCCGGTGTAGTAGACAAAGAAAATACTAAATACCAGATAGCTGTTAATTGAATGAAAATTTAAGTGACTCGTCTGGTATACCAAGACAGAACGTTGCATAACTAGAATCTACACACTATACACGTGTGTCTGCACTATACACGTGTCTGATGCTGTCATGTGATAGCATTTCTAGTCTGGTAATTCCCCCTCCGGGGAAGGGGAGGAGTTACTCCACAAAAACCGTGGAGTGAAGTTTTATAAGTCAATACGTGTTGGCTCCTCCTCAAGCAAAAGCAACCCTTTCGGCATGATGTACCTTCCAGCTGACCTTCCACAGAACATGATAGAAATAATGCTGACCTCTTTCAGGGTCCTTTCACGAAGCTACAGCGTCCCTCTTCTGAACTTTCTTTTAGTACGTAATAACTTTTAATAATCAATATTATTGTCAGGCTAAAAAAGCAGTAATAAAACTACTAGATGGGGACACTTGATCATAAAAATTGATTAACACCTTTTATTCATTCTTTTAGTTGTGAAGTTAGTTTTCAGTATTTTACAAAATAGCACAATTTTAGGTGTGCCGCGAGATCGTCATGCACCTGTCAGATCTCTGATATATCGCAGGTCAAGTGCTCTTTCATTTGTTACTGTCAAAGTGCTCTACAAAGTTTATCTGCTTTATATGAACAGATGAATGAATCCTTACTGTGTGACCATCCTTTGCTACTGTTAAAGTGCTGTACAAGGTTTATCCGCTTTACATGAATGAATCTTTAGTGTGTAACCATCAAATAACAGCTATAGGCCATTATAGAGAGTACCCCCCCCCCGGGGGTATGAACTTCGAACATTCAACTTAATACGACAGTCGCCGTGCAGCATATTTGGAAAAACTCCGAAATGAATAAATATAGTTCACGTATCGTATTCCAGAAACGTGAAACGGGACTTATCAGAATCGGGCAATCGATTTCATTCCATTTCAATGCCACAGATGTGAAGTTTATTTACATTGCCGTGTTTGGACTTAACTTTCGTGCATGCTTGTGGTGATGACGGAATGCCACCCATTTCCCCCGTATTCTGAGACTATGTGAAGAAGTTCAAGTTGGCATGACAAATATGAGCCAGTTATCTACTGCATGTACGTGGAAAAACGTCTGAGAGCGAAGCGATTAATTGAAGCTAGAGTTCATAGTTCAGTAGTCGTTTCCATTCTTGATACACTCAAGCTAATTCGAAGTTAATTCCACCGAAGAGCGCCACTGATGTTGGTCTGCAAGTCGTGTTCTACTACATATTCTCTCTGTACTTTGTTCACATTTCATGCGAAGTTTCCAAGCTTGCTTATTGTCTCGCGTGACTTAAGTTTACGTGCAAATATTACTGGGATTAACTGGATACGATTGCATGCAAACGGGTGGTGGTGTGAAGGTGACCTTAATTGCAATACATTTATAGACAAAGAGTGTCTGGGCCACCATATCGTCAAAAATAGAAGGGAAACCTTTATTTAGTCACCTTGGCTGATTTGTGGGATGAGGATCTTAACGTCAGCTGTTAACGTCGTTTTTAAACCATCTTTGCGTGCCCAGCAGCAGTCGGAACGTCTGCATTATTAAACTCGGGGGCACATTTCCCCCTCTCTGTTAACTTATAACTTGGGGGACCAAATTTCCCCTCCCCCTCCTCACATACTACAGCCCGGGTTACGTTGAGGGCTATCCCCGCGGGAAATGTAGCTCCGACTTGTGTCGCATTTCTTTAGTTCTCAAGCCTTTAAATGCACTCTTACGCCATTACGGTGGTTGACGATTAGTGACTAACGGCCGTTAAGTGTGAACAATATGAAAAAAATGAAATTACAACCGATGTCAGTATCGGAAAGTAAGTTCTCCATACTGATCTCTTAAGTACCTTAGCCCGTAAACGAAATGCTCTCAGAACACCGGCACCGGGAAGAAGATATTACGGGAATCGTTGAATTGAAATCTTTTGTCTCGAGACTTCGATGAACATCGTTAGACTTTTTAAAGTCAAGTTGACATCACAGCTTGATGCATCTGTCATTATGGCACCCCTTGTTACAGCTTCGGTGCATTTATTTATAAATTAAAGGAACTCTGACCAACTTTTTTTTTTCGAGGTCACGCTGATAATGATGCATCTTTAAGGACTGATGTTCTTAGAATATCAAAAGGGCAAAATAAAAACGTAGTTTTTAACAGTAGGGAATGTTCCCGCCTTTTCAGTCTTGTAGAGAAGAGAATTCTGCAAACGGAAAACACACAAAACACGGCTAAACTTGCACTACAGGATAACTGAAGCCAACTTCTTCGACGTCTCTTTCAACTACGAGTCCAGAATTTGTTGTATTCTCGTTGTCAGTTCCGCTCCGCAATTTTCACGCTGGCTGAGTTTAAAGGACCCGTCTTATGCATTGCTATTTTCAACTCAATAACCACTTTCGATTTCTATTTCAGTACGTAGTTTAGTGATTTTAATTGTTCATTTGGATTAACCTCAATCTTTCCGCTCTTGAATATTCATTTATGAAGGAGCTGAATATATACTTGCTTACGGAGCTCCATCCTGTCGCACTTAAAAATATTGCTAGGCTTTGTTTAAGACTACGGTTATGTCAAACTTCTGCTTAAAAAGTATGGTTGTAAACTGATGTGTTATTGGGCGGTTTTCGGGATGTACGCTTCCTTCGATCCCGATATTGGCGTACAACGGACCGGAGAGCTATTAGTGGAGTATAGAATATTTGATTCCGCAGAACAAACTAGTTCAGGTTTGTTCAGCATATATAACTCAGTCACGAGTAACTTTGGGACTAATCTTTTTGTAATTTGGAAAGCAGTAAATTTTCCTTTTTTTGTAAAAGACGGCTCATTAAAAACAAAAGCCCGGCATTGCGCAAGGTTTTACGTTGAACTGATTTAAGATTATTGTCTTCGAGTTGGTTGTATTTTTTTGCATGGACAAAACACTTTTTTTCTCCGGAATCTAATCTGAAAATAGCGGCGGTATCATGGTACGTGCCAAGCATTTAATAAACTGAAGTTTGTCCACCACAACAAAGAAAGTTAATTTGCTTGCACTCTTGAGGTACCCGGGTGTGTCCACTCAGCCGGAAGCCATTTTATATACGCTAGATCAAGCGTGGAAGATTTTGCCCATTGTTTGACTGTTAATTACAGGAAAACCTGGATTATTTTTGAACACGTTTCGAAAAAATTTAGTTTTTCATTTTATCAAGTCATCGTGTACAATGTTATGCTCTGAAGATTGTAAGTTCTGCTTTTTTTTTGAGTACAAAACAATCGACAAGTACATTTTGACCGCTCCTAGATAACTTAGTGCATCAGTACCTTTCAGCTTGCGGTTAGTACGTTAGTCCAATGTAAATATTGTTGTTTTGTTTTTAGTTCGCGCTTTCGGTGCGGCTTAATATAGCTTGTTGAGCTTGTTTGAGACAATATTATTGGATCACAAGTTTACTGTAGAAAAAACAACGGCTTACTCCTTTAGACTACCTTTGCACGAATGATAGCTAGTGATGCTATAGCGGCGAGATATGAAAACACTCTCTCAATTACATCAAGAGCTTTTTTTCCCAAATAATACAAAGTTTCGTGGCCGGGAAATTTTTATAATTTGACGGGATTCGAAATTGTTGATCACTTTGCCAGGAAACTGTTGTTATCAAACCATTGATAATTCACAACAGTTAAACAAAGCCTGACCATGTTTGATTTCTGACCTTGATAAGCATGCCGCTTTTTCGATTTTAATGATTCCACCGATTTCTCCTTAGTCAGTTTGTGTTCCATTGCGTGTCGAATGGTTTTAAACTCTCTTGACAGTGTTAGAAATGTAATCAAAGTTTGATTCATTTAATACTTAAAGATCTAGGTTTAATTTTTGAAATCTGCCAGACGAAAGAGTGCTCAGTCAGCACTAGACTGTACTTTATAACTTAATAATAAAGCTTGTTAGGGTTATGTTCACCTACTGTGTACACATAACTAGCTTACGGCTTATCATGAACACACATTAGAGTTTTCCATTAGGTGTACATGAAGCACACAACCTTTTAAGCACCGATTACCTCGTGATATTTCCTTTTTTAAAATTTTAATGGAAAATTTGAGGAGTAAAACACTGAAACATTACACTGTAATTAGGCGGAGAGCACTTAACAGATAGTAAGGAGATTGTTTGTTGACTTTGGTCGGGAAGATCACCATGTAGTAGGTAGTTTCTTTCCTTCCCGTTCCGAGATAATCCCGTCATCCCTGAAAGCAAAGTAGTTTTATTAGTATTTAAAATGAATGGCCTTAAGTCAAGACTTATTGTCATAGTTTTCAACCCAACCTATGTACATGTTTTCGATCTCTCTTTCGTTCTGCTAGGCATCTTTAGATTAACAAATTATGCGTCTTATAAGGTTCAAGAGACGGTTTCCTTAAGGTATGTGTAAGAATTCCCTCGGGTTATTTGCCCCCCTCTCCCCCTCCCCGCTTTCACGCGGAGTTTGCTATAAAGCCCCATGAATAGCAAAAAATTACTGTGAGTTTTGTTGGGCCAAGAGGTAACCCTTAGATTTATTGATTCGTCTTTTTCATTCATTAAGAAAAAAAGGTCCCCACTGCTATTAAAAAAAAACTCCACAGCACTAATTAACATCTTCCATGGAACTGCGAATATTAAAGTGTATTATTTGGAGACTGTTTCTCTGATCAGTTGCTGTCCTTCATGGGGCCTTCATGTTGTTGTTGATTAACTTGCCAGTACTGTCTAAACTAACCGATTTCCTTTCTTTTAAATAAAATCTGGTTTAGTTTTTGGATGAGAACTACAGTCAATGAGTGCATACCTTGCAGTAATCAGTAATTTTACTTTACTTACGAAAAAATAGATTTTGCAATGCAGATTACGTAGGTTACGAAATCTCATTACATTCCGGCACCAGTTATCACACACATTGCATCAGGGTCAAGCTGTGTGAAGTCTCAGTAACTCTCTTAAATTCTTCAGCGTAGAGGTGTTTTCACTGACTGATCAAGCTTTTTCAACTGTGCGGTCCAGGCTTAGCTAGTTTTCAGATTAACACTTTGAAAGTTTTCTTTTTAATATCTTAATCCCGTTCACAAGCCAATTTGTGTTCTATTAATGCTACTGTTTCATTTCAGTATTATCTTTCATCACTTCAAAATACCAAGGCACCAACAGACGTTATAATAACACGAAGCAATAATTACAGATGTAATTAAAAGTTAGAATTTGCTTCTCTACTTGCGAGATATGATACTAACGTTGCGAAATGTTTGTGACAAGTATAACATAATTCTCAAAGAGGTCAAGAGGTTTTTTAACATGTTAATGCCGTGCTTCTATAACGTGAAATTCGGAGAATTTCGTCGGGGAATTCCGAGCGTCTGAACTCACAGCAAGTACGTTAGAGCAACGTTTTTTTTTTCACGTTTGAGCAAAATAATCGAGTGCAAACGCTTGCAAACATGTTTCCAATTCAGCGGAGCCTGTTTAGAAATGCAGACACATTTGCGTGTTTGCCGGTACATATTTAAGAGAGGAACTCCCATGCAACTCGTTATCGTAAAATCTTAATTAAACTGAGAAGATTTGCGTGAAAAAAATATTAAAACCCCAAATTACAGCTGGAGTAAATCTGTTTTTGTTATTTCAGGAACTCTTTCCAAACTTACGCGCTTCTTCTGGGCATTCCCAGTCTTTTTTTCAAGTTTAATTTGTAAAAAAAAGAACAATTAATTATTTATGATGAAGAATTAAAATGTTTGTTTCTGAGGTGAAGGGTTTTGAAGTTGCACTCACTGACAACGGATAACATCAAGGATTTTCTAAATTTTTTAAGGGTATTAACGGTTGATATCATTGATGATATGAATGATGTTAACCGAACAAGCATGCGCTTAAAGAAAAACATTTTTGAACAGTTTTATCTGTTACTTTCAGCTTTGAATAAAACTAGGGATTTCTATTCCTCAGGAAAATTTTTAACTATTTATCCTCAGAAGTGATTGTTATTATCACGATTGTAGTACTGACGATACGGTGATATTAAAACAAGTTAGTTATCGTGATATTCAACTTATTTCCCTGCGACAAGCGCGCAAAGAGACATCACTGATTTTCGGCAGTTTGGAGTGGATACCCGCGGTATAAAACCTTTATACAGTCGAAATTAAGCACGAAATTTCTAGAAAGTGAAGACTAGACAGAAAATTAACCCCAAGACAAATGGGTGCACCCCAGATGGCCGCCCACAGCGCGACCTGCAAACAGTTCGAAGCTACATACCAACCCCAGCCCAGTTGGCGTAATGATCAGAATACGCAGTAATTGCAAACGTTTTATGTCTTTTGAGGCTGTGTGTGGTTCACTGTGTACATCAGACAGATACCTTGTATCTCAATGGTGTTAAATTTATGCCTGGAAACCTTATCGCAATCGGAAATTGAGAGAAACAAATAAAAGAAAATTGCAGAACACTACTCACTTCTTAATTTTCACTGCAGCACACAAATCATTTTAATTTCATCCAACTTCAATTTCTAAATAAAACTGAATGAATTGTTCTTTTGAAGAAAGCTTTGGAGGTGATAGCTCTCTTGTTGCAAAAGAAGTTCAAGTTGTCACCCGTCGTGTCCTATCGCAAGCAAATTATCAACAGGCTCACAGAAAGCTACATTTGATATACTGCTTTTGTCTTTAGCAGTACCTACAACCAAACTGCTTAAAATTATGGCCTTTGTATTCTGATGAAAATATTAAAAAGAACGACAGTAATTATAATACCGAACCAGACGGCATTTTCCTTGGGATGTTTTCGAGTTTTACAAAGGAAATATCACAAGACTTGGTTTTATTATGGTAGGTTTAATTCAGGGGTAAGAATCCACCGGAAATACACCCCCGTACTTTGATTCCCCCGTGCCGGAAGTGCGTCAGATATCCCCGTTTCGAAGCACGTTTCGCTCTAAAGTTTGTAAACAACTAAAAACTTTGGGGTCGCGATTTCCTTGCTCCAAAAATAGTATGTACACAAAATATATTAACCCACTGAAAATATGTATCTGAAAGTTGGAAACCACTCTGTAGTAATTGTCACAAGTGACTTTGAGATAAAAATGCTCGGTATCTTTTTTGATAACCTAAGGAAAGTAGCATTTTTGATCAAGCAAGATGCGGTTACCCAGAGGCTGGATTTTAAACAAACATAGCTCCCGGCTTAAACCCTGACAGCGGTAAAGATATTTTCAGATATTTCAATTCGTGGTCACGTCGACTTGATATCTTTCAATCGTAGCTAAAAAATTCACGCAGCGTTGGTCTCGGCGGTCGTTATCTATTTATTTAGTTGGAATATTTATTTGGCTTACAGCACTCCCTGGATTAGAACTGAGAGCAGATATATATTTAGAGACCGCAACACATGCTCAAGAGCATAACATGACTTCCAAGACTACTAGTATCGGACTGCAAGTGTGTGCCGTATTACATTTCGGAAGTAATGTCATTAGCGGTAACAAATGCGTCCGCCGCGAGCCCCTCGTTTTGTGAGGCGCTAGACACAGCAAGCACGCGGCGACTCAATATAACATTTGGGTTCATCGGGTTGGTTTCCAAATCTTACCCAATTCATTTTTCGTGATTTTAACCCGCGTTATCTCCTCACAATCGCCGTGTAACCCAATCAGTCAGTTATTATCGCTTGTTGTTGACTCTCATGCAGTAACAGCTCAGCCTATCTTGGTTTTGCCGCTGGAACGTGGAGATAGTGGTGCGATGGCCTTTGGGTTATTTCGGGTGGATTTATGTTTCCCGTCTAGTCTCGGTCTGACCTCGAAAGCATCTGCATTTGCTCTTAACTTGAAATACTCGTGAATGTCGGAAAATAATACAATTATAAAACACAAATGAGCTTTGGCGAGGCGAAAATGGAATTGCTCTCGACAACCTGACGTGGAACTTTGCGATCTAGCTTATTCAGTGTATTCACTGTTCGTTTAGTCACTCGCTTGATTTGTGCTCTCTCCGTGACCTTATCTGGGATTTATTAATCTTTACTCATGAAACCGTTAATGGCGTTGAAAGCGAGAGTCTGGTTACGTCGGGTTGCCCTACGAGCTTGTAATTTCCCTGCTCAGGGCTAACAAGACCCTTTTTCCAGAAAGATCGAACGGACCCAGCTCGCAGGAGTCCTGAACTGTAGACGATTTTATGAAATGGTTCGTTTATCATCAGCGCCCTTATTAAACCTCTTCTCCTTCAAATTGATATCTCCCACGAGCGCTTAAGACATTTGTTCCAGCTAAGATATTTGTCGCCCTTTCCTGTTATTTTCCTCTTCTGTTCTCTACCCTTTCCCGAACGCAAATCCTTTTTTCCAGCTCCTACGCTAAAATGTTGCCCGAAAAAGACTTTTGAAGTCGCATTTCATGATCTTGGACGGTACTACTGTAACTGTTAAAAAAAATCACCCGTGGCTTAACTTGATACTGTTAAAGACTCGCCAAATATCACACCACCGTGTCGTGCCAGTGGATGGCGAGCGTTTGATTTGAGACGGGAGAAGAGCGCGACAGCTCTGTCATCAGCGCGGCGCGAGATAATTATAGAGCGCGCGCACGGCATGCAGTTTATTTACTCTCACGAAATTGCTCGAGCAGCGTGCGAGGCCTACGTTTCCTGCGAAAAGGAAATGATTTTCTCGCCTTCAAGAAGACATAAAAAAAAATAACAGAGCTGCTGAGGTTTGGAAAGTAACACTTGAACGCCCACGTGCTCCGTGATCCCTTGGCGATGGCCAATAACAGAGCTTGGTTTAAGTGGTTTCAACACACCTACATCCAGCGGGTGTTTATGTCCTTGGCACGAGCCATCTGATTGGCTGCGGTTTTCGCCTCGACCAATCAGCGGGAGAGGTAACATAATATGTTGTCTCGCTTGATTGGTTAGGATATTATTATATCTGTGTTTTGAATATCTATACGCCAATATACGAATTGGCACGAAGTTCGATTTTTTGGCTGGAGAATTCTCAGTCCTGATTAGAAAGCGTTAGAAAACAACTAGTTGCCGTAGTGGAGACCATGACAGATCAAACGAACTCCGATAGTAAGAAGAGCGAACCCGACATCGCTCAGGCGAAGAATATGGATTTAAGCAGCGCCATCGCAACTGCAGTAAATCATGTCTTAGATGGCTACGACTGGTCTTTAATTCCGCTGCCTGTGAGAGTGAACGGAGGCCATAAACACAAGCCACACGTCAAGAGACCTATGAATGCCTTTATGGTTTGGGCGCAGGCAGCGCGGAGAAAGCTGGCCGATCAGTACCCACATCTTCACAACGCTGAACTGAGCAAAACATTAGGAAAACTGTGGAAACTGCTGAATGATGCGGAGAAGAAGCCCTTCATCGAAGAAGCCGAGAGACTGCGGCTGAAACACAAGAGAGAGCACCCCGATTACAAATATCAACCGCGGAGAAAGAAGCAAAAAGGCAACGGTGGTCCCGATCAACCGGAGGCCACAATCTCAGCCGATGATCTGTTGAAAGTCCTGAAAGGCGATACACAGCTGGTGCCAAAATCTGGATGCCAAGAGGGCAACTGCGCGAGCCCAGAAAGCAGCTTGAGCGAAGAAGCAAGCAGTCCGGACTCCAGTAGTTCAGCAACTTCGCCTCCTACTACCCCCACAGCCACGGTCAAGTTAGAAGGTGGACTGAAGTTCTCCGAGGCAAGCGTGTCAGAGTCTGACATCCCAGGGCCTCCATCCAGCTTCCCAGCCTGCCCAAAGAAAACAGAGCAGAATAGCGGCAACAGCGCGATCGACTTTCACGTTGAAATGGGCGACCTGACCACAGATCTAATGGTGGACACGACCGAGTTCGATCAATATCTGCACTCCTATACTCAGCCGCTGCTGTCCACACCACCTTCAACGGCCTCGTCCGTCACGTTTTCCTCTCACGGCTTCACCCAAACACACGGAGCGAACAAGTTCTTGTCGAATAATAATTCCGTCTCATCCAGTTACACTGAGTTTATGGAACAGCTACAAAAGCTTCCCTCGTCTTACCCTCCGAACCAAGTCGCCCCGTCAGCCCTGCAGCAGAGAAACCAGCCTGAAAACGGAGCCTTTCAGTTCTCATTCGGTGAGCCTGAAGTCAGTGGTAATAGCTCACGGGCCTTCGCGATCTCCAATGTCCCCTCGATAGTTGTTCCTGCTTCAACATCAGCCACTACCGCACAGAACCCACAGTCTCCACCTTCTCGTCTGCACACGCTCGTTTGGAAGTGAACGATCTCAAGGATCAGGAACATTATTGACGAATTAACTCCTATGGAGCGAGGATTTTAATTTAACTTGCTGCCATGAGCAGCTTTCAGCTGGAAGAACAAATTTCGCATGGCTTCGATTACAGAAGCAACACGCTAGCACACACGGTTTCTTGTTAGCAGAATCGAGGCGATGTGTGTCGCAACCCGGTTTTACTAGAACACAGCTTATTGTAAAATTCACGGAACGATTCATGCGCTTGAAACTAAATGCTGTTTTATTAGGAGCGGAATTTTACAATTCCTGTTTTCGCTTTCCGCGGAAAGCCCCCCCAAAAAATTCTACATGCCAACTTTTGTGTATGACACATCAGCTGACAGGCGACAGAAAAAGTCCAGGTCGCAGTATGTTATGTTGCAACAGAGCTACCAAGTTCTTAATTTATCGCGTTCCTCTACATTAGAGTGCTTGCCAAATGAAACTTGATTTACGATTCTATCCTCATGTAAATAAGAGATAGATAGAGATGATAGCTTTTGTAAACGTCTTGTAGCAATAATCGTAGAAAAAAAATCGTCATTCCTGTTGTGCCTTGGGCTGAAATCGCGTATTTGATGTTTCCATTTTTTAGTCAATAAAATTATTTTTTTGCACGAGATAAAATCAAGTGTACTTGGTTTTTTTCTTCGGTCAGTGGGTTCCCTTTGGATTTACAGTCACACTTGGATGCCTCGCACTTCAAATGAACCTACAAGGCAAATGTGTGTTTAAGAATTTATACAACAGTTCCAGTATCCCTGAGAATCAAACTAAAACTAACTGGCAGTTCAGGGGGACCAAATCTTAACTTTTAGCCGGGAATCGAATGGAAAATCCCGGAGAAATTATGTAACTTGAAAACCAGATGAATCTGCAGCAACTACAAGTTGGCATATTAAATTGGCTTTTTGTACGTGCCTACGGGTAAATTTACATAACAGTGAATCAGGGTTATTTTTGACAAGTTTTTCTAAAGAATACAATACATTAACAACGCTTTAACTAAACTTTGAGCTGCGTATTTTGGCCGGTTTAAATCTTTACTGATAGAAAATATCTTGGAACGGATATGAAGGCGAAAAGGTGACCTGGGCGTCATGTCCGGATGTGTCAGTCTTGTGTTAAAACTTCTAAAGCAACGCGCGGATCGTTTTATTTGCAATGATTGAACACAACAGGGAATCAAAAAACAAATGCATTGGTTTAAAGGTTTCTTGAGGGCAGTAGTGCCAAAAAGCAATTTTTGACTTTTTATGCAAAGGTGCGATATGCAACTAAACACCGTAAAGGCGGAGTGAAATTTTTCAAAAGGGCAGCGATCCGGAAATTATGGTGACCGGTGTTTGACATAAAAAATTATCTTTTCCACTCGTGAAGCTTGACACGTTGACTAACTAAAAACAACAGAGTTTACCCGGGACAGATCAAAACTACCCGTAGTCGAAGATAGAAATCTGCCCTTAATTAAGCCGAGCAAACACAACGGGACGATAAACACAACACGCAAGCCGATACCGTTCCTTATTACCCTGCCAATTTTACGCATTGCGATAAAAAATATTTGTCTGGTCTTGTCTAGTTCCACTGCGACTTGAATTTCCAATGTAACAGCTTTTGCGGACGTGAATTAACTGGGAAAAAAATGTATCGGTATGACAGTGGTAAAGATCCCGTGTCACCAAAAATAACGATGAAAACGATTTGTCGAATATCGTGCTTGTTTCAATCTAGTTACGTTCAGATTTCAGTTTTGAAATCACGAATTCAATGTGTTGTCACGAATGTTTTGTAGGACCCCCAAGAGTGTTTCAGACAATTCTCGACAGCATCCGTTCGAGACAAGATATTTATTTCTCGTGCTTACGAAAATCAAACTGAGAACTAGAGAAACCTGCGAATTGCTTCGCCGCTTGCACGGTCCTGGATTTTTCTCTTCAAGAATTTAGGTTCGCCTCAGGCGAAAAGACGGTTGATTATAAAATAACATTTCGTCTCCGATTTTTGTCAAAAGCTGATTTCACGGAACATGGTTTTTTACCGCTCGGGTTATTTTGGTTCAGTTGTTAATTTACTATTTATAAAAAGAGGTGGTTTAGTGCCGTTATTTAGTCTCGACAGTTAATGGATTTTTTGTCAAGTAGCTCTTTACTTTTATAGTCCGTGATGGAGATTTGTAGCTGTTTGAAGTTTGAAACTGTGGACCGAAAGCACTTGCTGGGCAGTTGACACATGTTCGATCAAAGTCACTGTTAGGTAAAAGGTTAAACAATAACAGATCATCAGCATGCTCTATTCCAGTCTGGTAAACATGGACGAGTTTGTTTTATTCTGCCTTTCTCGTTCATACTGCGTCAAAAGAAGATTTTAAAAGACCGACGTGGAAATTCAGTATTGTTTTTAGTTTTGCAGCGTACGGTCGAGACTGACCTTTCAAATTGAAGAACTGTACAGACCAACTCCAGAAGTTCAAAAAATCTTACTCAATCTAATATAAGATCCGGTTTGCGTAGCAAAATAAAAGTCATATTGAAATATTGCTCTTGAATTGAGTGACTGAAGGGTAATTGATCTCCGAGACGGTTCAAAATAATTATCTATCTGGCGGGATTTTTCGGTGAAAAGTCACTGTCTTCGTTTCTGTCGCCATTCTGGCCGCAGTTTAAGGCATCCTGCAAATTTTGCCCGTGTCCCTTGATGGTCCGTGATGAAAACAGCACCGGAATATTACATCGTTAAATTTAAAGTGAGTGATCATTTGTGAAACCAAAGCTCTTGAATTTTGTTACACTATTCAGCTAGGGGCATTTAGCATCAAATCTCTTACAGCATCAATGACTGTGTCTGTGGAATGACGCGTTATGGACATGTCGTTAGTAGGCTGTACCTAAATATATGAATTTTATTTTTTGGTCTGCAAACCGATGCAGCGAATTCACCTTCAAAGCAGCCGAACTAAAATGCGGGAAAGTAAAGACACTCGAGTATGTTTCCTTCCGTTTTAGAAATGCTACAAAAGGATTAGCGAGTTAACACGATCGCGTGATTTTCTAAAGGGCTTGAGATTTTCTAATGCATTTCATATCACTTTAAACTCATCTTCCTCGTGGGAAAAATCGTAAGTCCGATTACTTCCATCCACCAGACGACACGCTATAAAATCATTAAGTTATTTTTAGGTCTGAGTATTATTATTATTGTTATTATGTTTAATCCGATCAAGGTCCTTTTTTTTCTTTCATTTGTAAAAACCAGACCAAGCATAAACACAATATTTATTGTCACTTTCTCAGCTGGAACATGCGCTCGCGAGCTCGGCTATAGAAATGAATTGCAACTGACTCCTAAGAATGAAACAACCGATGATTACCTCGTTCAGTAACTTAACTCTCCTAATGACACATTTAGAAAATATATGGAAAACATTGAGAAGATTTTTGATGTTGAGCGAGCGCCTCAAAGCAAAGTAAGTTCCCTTTTTCCATTTCTATTTTTTCTTTCATTTCCTTTCTTGTGTTAAGGTGTAGCAACAGGCCATTGAATTTCATGAGCCAACGAGAAAAAAGTAGAAACATTGTTCACGAATGGCATTGAAAAATCAGGGTCATCTTGCTTGATGTACTGCACTCTTTCTTTTTTATCAGAATATATTTTAAAAGAATATCGAGACTAAAATTTGCAAAATTTTAAGAACATTTTAAAAATGAACCCGAGGCTAAGATTTTGAAAAGAATATAATTGTAATTTTAAGTGTTAAAAGTTTGTAAACGCAATGCAGTTATATGAATTTAAATTCTTTCTTTCTCTTAACGGCAAAACTGGCCCAAAATCAACAAATACAGCACTAGCAGTTTGTTGGAGGCTTATAACTTTAAGATGATTTCCACAGAACATTCGAGCAACAATGACAAATATTAAGCTTATACCAAAAACCATCATAGCATGGTAATATTATGAATACAGTTCCGAAGTTATCGAGACTTAAGCTCTAGAGCTGATCCCGTGAGGGAAAGTTGAACTTGAGGTTATCCATATTTAAATTAAAACAGACTTTTCGCGATAGTTTAAAACAATCACACGCGCATTAAGCATTCTTACGAGGTTTGACATTAATTTCACGAGAATGCTTGAGATTTTAATAATCGCGGGATCGGTTAGAGAAATGAACTTAAGTGACTTCTTTTAAATAGTATCCCAAACTATTACCGTGCTATGGACATGAGTAGATTGTAAAGAATCATCGCACTTACTGCTTTAACTTTGAGCGGGATCCCTCTCATCATCATCGAGACACCAAATATTTTCGAAAACAGATGTGCCATAAGTTTAATTTAAGAATATTCACAGGAATATTTTCAGCCGAAAACATGATCGGCACAGGAATATTAAACCTCGGCCGCAAAAAACAATAGTCTTACAAAAAAACGAAGTGTATGTAGCCAGCTTGTTTGTGTATCGACTAACAAGCTCCACGTGTAACCATAGAAACACACACCTTCACTGAATTAGACATCAGCCATGTAAGACAACTACAGAGGGAAACGAACGAGTAGAACAGGAATTGAACAAGGTAAACGAGCTGCCAAGACGATGCTACTACACTGAATGATATACATTTATACTGTTCCTCTATCAGCGAACTACAAGCAATACGATTGAGCCTCCAAGAGTAACGTGAAATTCAGAAGTCGCTGGTCATGTCTAGTACAGCTGGTAAAACACATCACTGAAAAATTTTGTTCACCACTTCATAGTCGTTTCCCTACAATTTGTCATATTCTTTTCAGCTTATGCTAGTTCTGTGAGACTGTGAAGTCACGCGTTACATTCTGATTTTGGTCACGCTATGTTGCGTGATTGCTTGCAAATCCAAATCACGCTATCTTATACGATTACGTTACATAATGATCTTTGTCACGCTATTTTGGTTGATTCTGTTACAAGAAAACTGAAGGTCACGCTATGTCATACAAAGGTCACACCATTTCTTGCGATTTTGATCTAGCTGGGTTGGGTGGACTATTTTAAGTGATTTTCCGACATTATGGTCGTGACTCAACGCTGTTTTCAATGATCCTGTTAAAAAGAAGGTAATGCTATTCAAAACGGTCACGTTACACTGCTCTTTGATAGGCTACAGTTGTAGTTAACGCTGTTCCTGTGATTCTGTCGTGTACGTTACGTACCGAATAAGTCACGCTATTAGTTTTGGCTAATCTTTTACAGTCTGATTATGCAGGCTGTTAACCTTCAAACGCTTTTTTCTGCAGTCAGCTCTGTAAACGGCTAGATCACGATATTTTCAACAACTGTGTTACAATCCTTTCTGAGTCACGTTATTTGGGGCTCTTCTGTCACGCCATCATTAGGTAATGTCTCTACAACCTGGTTAAAAATGGTGCATCATACAATTCAAAATGATTTACGTCGCAAACGGTATTCAGTTTTAAGTGATAATGTTTAAATCCGCTTATATATGTTAGGTCACGCTATCTTGGACGAGACTGTCACTGTCTGCTCAAGGTCACGCCACTTAACTCGATTTTGTTACAAACAGGTTTTATAGAGTCACGCGATGGTTTTCAAGGATATCGTTACAGTCTCAGTTGTAAAAAAAATAGGTCACGCTATTTTATGCTATTCAGTCACAAACCTTGCAGGGGTTCTTATCTTGTTTAGGTGAAGCGCTAGAATGCGCTGTTTTTAAGCTATTCTGTCACAAAATGTCTTATTACTACACCTCGTTAAAGAAAACCTTACGCTTCAAGTTTTTTAGCTTTGTTGTTACTATCTGCTCTAAGTAACGCCATTTTGGGCGGTTCAGTCAAACACTGCCCTATAGGATCACGCTCGGTAGCGTTGAGTTTAAGGGTCAGCTCACGCTAGTTATGGTTTTCCTGTTACACTCGACCCTGGGTAACGCCATTGAAGGCTAAACAGTCACAAACTTATCTTAAAGCTGCCCTGTCACGCTGTTTTTATACTTGATATCGTTGTGACCTGCGTTGTGACATTGCTGCATTCTCCTTTGGATCATACTATCCCAGACGATTTTGTTACAAACTGATCTTATACTTATGGGATCACGTTATGTTGTAGATGCTAACAAAGGATTGGTCACGCTATGCCTGTAGGGGTTTTGTGACTTTCCTAAAACAAGGTCACGCTATTTTAGGCGCCCTTGTCACAGCGCTCTTGTCACAATGATCTGCTCAAAGTCAGGCTATTTTAGGTTATTCTGTGGTGCAACGTTGGTCTTGAATTGGCCAGGTCACTGAAATCTGAAACAGAAGCTCTGAAACTATAGAAGCACGTAGAGAAAGGAAAGATACTATGGAAGCCACCAGAATTAGCCACGAGAACTGCCCTCATGGACAAGCTGATTGTCAAACACATACCCTGATTTGCGTCGGGTTGGCTTCGTGAAAAGAATACTTTAGTAAAAGGTTAATTATAAGAAATTCAGGCTCAAATGTAGAAAATGTTAACGACTTGGACAGTTGCGTTGCCTTCAGTGCTCAGAAACTACCTTCGTTTTCCATGAAGCTCACATCTGAAAGCTCGAGGGGACTGAAGTACAGTTCTTGCAATCTAGCGAAAACGAGCACCTCTTTGTGTACACGACCCACTGAAACTTCTCTTTACATCATGGTTTTTCTAATCAAAGCTCAAGCCAGTAAGTCTCCTTGCCGGTTTTCATACATAAATTTTAATGTTGGTTCTGAGACCTTGTACGGCTACATGATATCTCCAAATTGTTCATTTTGATGTATACTTTCTTTTTTTCCCTTTGTTTTAATGCAATGATATCGAAAAACCAAATTCATCGTGATTACTCCTGGGAATGACATCTTTCTTTCATTATATCTCATTGCCCAAATATTTTTACAACTAATCCCTGGAATTAATCCATATACTTCGAGAAGAAATCATGTCCAAACGCCCCTAGAGCCGTATTGATACGCAATCAAATCAAAGTTCAATTGGTGATTTAAAATCTTATTTGGGTTATAAAATATATTTAAAATAAACTAAAAAAATGCCACACCTTGTAAACGTAAGTTCTGTCAATCTCCCTAGATTTTTTGAATATTGAAAAGGGAGGCAGGAGAAATCAACGATCAATTTTAGTCGTTGAACACAACCTTCGATATGAACATCTTAGTTATAACAAAACATGTCAAGACGACAACTATTTTGGCTGTTAGTCCGTATTCTTGTTATATGGCAAAAAGACCGCATATTCCAGCAACCTTTCTTCAAAGCGCAAAATCTATTTCGAATTTTAAGCTCTTTTTCGAGCTTTTTTGCGAGTAGAAATCGCATTATCGATTGTGTATTGCGCCGTTTACCCTACAAGCGTGTTTTTACGAAAACAACCTTGATATTAGTCAAGAACCAGAACAATCAACGAAAGATTTATGGCACTTGGAAGTGTTCTAGAAATTCTCAAGGTTTCCTGAACTTTGTTCATTGATTAAGGCCTCGTTTTCTCGTTGTTTCTTTAAGCGTCTCACTAAAGCGTTCTTGTTGTTGGTAAGAAATTTCTGAACAGCTTTTTCACTAAAGCAACTGGAGGAACTAAAAAAAGTAGAGTAAATCAACATGACAATTTGAAATCTCCGAGACCTTGGAAAATGTTGCACGAGGCGAACTAACCGGAATTTTTTATTCTGCCGGCTCCAAAAATAGCCTTGAGGTAATATTTCCTTACTTCAAAGTGAAAAACTATCATTAAATTTGTCTTTGTTATTTTGTTGTTTTGTCGTAAAAAGAAGGTTAGGAGTGAGGTTACTGCAGGACCCGGCGAGAGAGAAACGAAGTGTTTTGACGGTGATTTTTTTAGAAAAAACAAAGGAACAATACAACTGAGACAAATATGTTCGTACCTTGCTAAAGCAATTCAATATATCTGGGATCCTCTCCGAAAACATAAATCACATGAAAAAGCTCAAAATATAAAACCCGCATTTTACAATCGTGAGCCAACGACGTGCAAAAGCCCCAATAGTAAATTGGTCATTGCGGGCGTACAATACCCATTTGTAATTCCGCCGTCAGTATATTAATAAACTGTTCGCTGGCTATTTTAAACCTTAGAATCAACTAAATAGAATCAAAGTTTTACAATGAGGACAATTATTTGCTTTGCGTACCTTGGGCCAAGGTGATGTTGCAATCAATTCGCCTCTCAACATCGTTGATAAAGTTCCCGTCAAAGAAACTGCATGAGTTACATGTCGCACGCAGTAAAAAGCAAATAAGACGTGGCGAGTCTGAATGCAAACGCCGCTAGCCACTTTAACGACACTTGCCACATATTCTAAGTCAACGGGCGATCAGCCTAAGATTTCTCATCCAAAGGGAAATCAGTAGCTATCGACATGTTCGCTAAATAATACTTTCTACCACCACTAGAACAACGAATGCTGACAACTTATTCCTCCCACGACGGAAATTATAGGCAGAAAAACAAACGTGGATTGGCCGTTTAGTGTATATAATAACATCACTGACATAACTGAAATACCGCAAAAGAAAGCGTTTATTGTTAGTCCGACCATCAATAGAAACCTTATTGTACTTCGACAAGCCAATGTTGCCATAGTAACCACATTCCAAACAAAGCTGCCCACGCATCGTTGCCATATTTGGAAGAATCTTGACAGCGCTTTTCAATTTCCCGCGCCTAGTGGTAACAGTTTTTAAACATTTTTCAGTTAAAAATTAACGAGAAAAACTGACTTGGAAATTAAAGCCTTTGACACTTGTCTTTTTCGTGGCTTTGAAGATCGCTCTCGAGCTAATCTGCTCAAAAGCAGGTTGTTTGTTCATTACAGACTCGAATATATTTAACAAGGATTGTTATTTTAGCATTTTTGACATTTTTTTTCCTCAGCAGACTTTGATCATGAGTGTGTTTCCAAAACGTAACTGATCAATTTTTTCACGCCAAATTAAAGCTACTATTTTTGTTTCCTTTCAGAAGACCAGAAAATGCTTCACCGAAAGTGTAACTGCTATTCAGTGAAAGTCAACAGATAAAAGTTTGTGGTGTTTAATGGTTAACACGAGCATTCCACGAGCGCGACTGAACAATCACAGACTAAACACCGACTTTAGCCGATAGGGAACAATGGTTTCAAGCTTAGTTTATCTTTCAGGAGAAAGGACCATTGAGAAAATTAAGAGGTTTCCAATATATATTAAGTGTCTGATCTGATGTTAGAGCGCGTGTAGTAAAAGGGTCAATGACAGTGCTTTGTTCATACAAAGATATCGAGTGTACAAGTGTCCCAACGTGCTACCTTGCTGGTGGAGGGGCAGTATTCCTGTGAAAACCTTCAAACTGGTTCCTACAAAGTCATCATTTTTATCAAGCACAACCTCCTCGCGTAAAATCTTTCAATACTCAAATGTGTTAATATGGAAACATGTCTTTGAGTCACTACATACTAGAATTGATCGCACAGCATTATATGCCCCTCCATCCTCATTTTTCTGTGTGACTGAGGTTCCCTCCCCCCGACACGGTTTTTTAAAGATTTCCGCTTCAAAGATGATGTCTTTGTCAAGAACTCGTCCAATATTTTCAAGTTAATCTAACTCATGTTTTACTGTACCTTTCACCAGTTAATGTTTACGTTTTGGCATCACCCACGATACAGGCTGACGATAATCAAGAATGCAACAAAGTGCCTTAGTATTGCTCAGCTATTGGAAAAATTTTAATCTTTTAGGAAGCCTGCCAAGCAGAGAGAGTAAAACTTAACCCTTGCCTTAACTAGTGAAACGAAGGGCTCCTCTCGCTCACAAAAAGATGTTGTGTTGTCTGAGAAACCAGATTACAAGTGATAACTGGAATTGAAGAAGTGGTTCCAAATTGCTTTTAGGCGACATAAACGTGTGCTTTAACTGATAGTTATTAACTTCATGTGACTGTAGTTATAAATAAGTTTCGGTGATTACGCGGTTGCGCAATAACCACCAGTGTTGAAAACAACCAAGTTAATTTTTTTTGCCGAGACTTTTCACTGTCCGTAATAAACATTGTGGAAAGGTTTGGTTGGTGAAACAAACTTCGTCATTACGCCTTGCCAACTTCATTTGTTCCAGTGGCTCGACCAAAGGAAAGCTTAAATTACTGACGAAAAAAATTTACTCACCGTTGGACAAGTAAATCGTTTCACAGGCGTTCAGCTGGCTTGGCGGGCAAATTTCGTCACACGTGCAGTGGAGTGAAAACGCATTCAACGCGGATCAGTTCAAATAGCTTAGCTCAACAGGCGACTAGCTAACCACAAAACAGTGGAGCGGACCAACGGCGAAGTAAAAACGACTGGTTTGTGAAAACTCGGATTCTCCCAGTGAACAATAATGATCTTTCGCCAGCATATTTCATTTCAGGATCGATTACAAGGAATTTTCTGTTAACAATGTTCCCCTGTTTGTTCAACTAAAAGTGAATTGCTCCGACTAAACAGATTGTCGCCCTTTTCAGTAATAGCCAACCAAAACTTGTTAACAGGCTTATTAAATGCGTGCATTTACATGTATTCGTAAAATTATGCCAAATTTAGAGCTTGGTATTCACAGAGGGAAATAAAACAACTAACCCCCTTCGGATACGTTGACTGTTCCTTTTTCTTACTGGACTTTCAATTATCTACTACTTAATGTATGCTATGGCGAAAAGCTGTTATATAGTATGAAAACAAGCATACCCTCTAAGCTCTACCAGTGGTTGCCGATACAGTGGGAATTTGGCCGGCAATAACTTGTTATGAGTTCAGTTCTGTGTTACATACCAGGTATATTTTGCTCTTCTCGGGTCGACGAATTCGAACAAAAAGCCTTTTAACACGGGATACTTATACAGTGTGGCCTTGTTTTCAGGGCCCTAACTCATGGGAACGAGGTAACAATACTAGTGACTGTTTTTTTCTCGAAAAGTTTTGACTAAGTTAAACTAAGTTGCAAACAGTGAGGTTGTCTAAGAGTGACGAGGACAAGCGTCTCTAGCTTACAAAGCACAGCTAAATTCTTGATCACACTTGCTAAACAGTACTAATAATTTCGCGCGTAAGAAGCGGGCGCTTTTTCTCAGTCGAAGGGTGTGCCGATCAAGCGGTATTTTGAGTCAAAAACGTACGAAAAATTGCTTAGTGCCGTAATAGTTTAAAGGCATAATATAATTTTTAAAATCATCTCCCCTTCCAAAGTTACCACTACGCCACTGAGAACACACACTGGGGAGCTCCTTGAGGACTTCGACAAGTTTCCAGAGGCCGCGATCTTTTTGGATTAAAACCAAAACATCGTGACCTCTCATCTGGTGGAGAACGAAAAGTAGGGCATGTTAAGCAACTGTTTTTACAATTTTACACATAAGTACTAGTGTGAAACCGCAACCACGATTTTCTGGTTTAGTCACCGTCGTTCGGTCACCGCTGACAACCATGCAACTAAATCTCTACTCAAAGTAAACGTTTTCTAGTTTTTTTTCTCTGTGCTCTCTACTCCTAGAAAACCAAGTTCAGTCGAGTTAAGATGCAAGTAAAAAATCGTGGCAAAACCGGCACAGACCTTTGTTGGCCTCTGACTAATCATCGTTGCAAGTTTACCTATCCATTAATCGCGTGAGTAGAAAACTGAAGCTTGTAAACAAGAGCACAGAAGTGTCAGAAGAGTTCTAAGCATCATACGGTATTGTCAATAATGCTGCCGCGGGACTAGGTGTCTATGCGTCCCTGGCGCGATGGGAGGAAGAAATGATGGTGACCACTTTAAAGTATGATTAAACATGTGCTCTACGTTCGCCATTCCACAATGGCTATTTAACAATTAGACTACGAGACCGAGTTTTCTACGAGCAGATAGTCAACGAGGCGCAGCCGAGTTGACTATCGCTCGTAGAAAACGAGGGCGA
>OFEP01000003.1_pt1:5000-20879 | contig 20879 bp, 7 predicted proteins | sample 1521161 | NCBI WGS metagenome assembly OFEP01 (sample SAMN04272335, study PRJEB24112) | coral metagenome | biome: Coral reef; feature: Shallow seawater; material: Coral tissue | host: Coral | place: China: South China Sea | collected 2014
ACACATTCTAGCAAACCTTCTCTAACCAACGCGGAGGCGTAGCTCATTAGATATTTTAGAAAGGAAGTTTGACCCTCGAAATTAAAGAAATGTTCTTTGTTTGTTGCATAACTTTTAGATTGAATTAAAAAGAAAAAAAAGAAAAAAACACTCCCCGTCGTCATTGTTACAATAAAACTGAACTCACTGTTGTTCTAACCGTTGTTCTAACTTTTCCGGCCTCCTTGGTTGACAAACATGACCGATTGAATAAACGCGCGCTCACGAAAATTTGCTACTCAGGGCACGTTCTCGTATGAGTCTTTTTCGCGCTCAGTATCAAAATCTGTAATCGTCGCTAGTGAATCATGCATTGCATCATGTTAATTCTGAATACGAGATATTGATATCTTGCCGAAGTATTATTCTTCCTTGCTGGAATATCAAAGATTCTTTTCTGAGATCGAGAGCATTCGCTATTCATCACGTAGTGCTGGCAAAATAGCCATTCAGGTTTCTTTCAACTCAAGCGACTTACAAACAAGTAATGTTCCCTTTTACGCGCAAGCAAACTCGGTTAGCTGTTTTATCCTTGATGGCGATCTCTTTGTTTTTAAGAGCGCGTGACCTTTCTTGAAAAAGTTTCGCCCGTTTTATATATTGTATAGCCTATATTGTTGGATTTGTTTGGGATATTTAAGCTATTGCGTTTTGATTCTAACTTGCGGTTTCCGCTGGACACCGCAAGAAAACCGTTCCTTTATTGAAACTTGCCTTTTGAAAACTTGAAACGTGTCGCCACTTGAGATCTTTTTCATTTCGTTCACAGATAATACTACACTACTCTAAGACAGGCTGAAAGGGTACCGCTTTCATGCCTATATTGTATTCGAATCTTAAGTGCTTTCTTTTTTTGATTCGTGAGTAGAAAGTGAAAATGGTTAGTTTGCGTTGCGACATCAATGTGAAAGGTGTGTGTGCGAACAGCTTCAAAATAAACCATTGTTGCTTCAAAATATACTAACTGATGCTGCTTCATTTTTTGATTGAATAAACTAAGACGTCAACTAAGCTAGTAAAACAGAGGTTTGAGGGAGCGATATCTTTGTTAACTAAACAAAAGGTCATGCTTTATGCTTATATATTTATTGGTTTCTTTACTGAATCGTCAAATACAGCCGCGTGTTTTTGCGCTGAAAAAAAAAATCATTCCTGAAGGACTTATCACCACGCGCGCACATGAACAAATGGCGGGAAAATGCGATAGTAAGTCGCCCGCGTTTCCACAAATTCCCGCCACACCTGCTCAGCTAACACGTTTACGAATTTTTTTGTCCGAACAGAAGTTTGATTTTGTTAAATGAATATTATCTTGTCTGTTAGTATGCGTGTTTCTCAATTGTTTGGCTCAGTTTTATAGCTTTGGCCTTAACTATAGTATTTCATTGAAATTTAACCGCCACGATGTGCGAGCAAAAATAGTAAGCTGAGACGAAGACAGTGATCAAATGTCAGGGGTTTTATTTTAATAATTTGTCACCTCATTTTATGATCTTCGGTGTAAATCAAAGCAACATGTTTTGATGTTAAATATAATCTGATATTTTTATCTGACACTAGGCAAATCTTTAATTCTTTCTCTTCTCTGTCCTTCGGTTTCTAGTTGCCTTTTGGACACTGTCCCAGAACGCTTTACAGATATGACTTCCAGTTTGGACAAACATTAGAAAAATTTTGTCTGGCCGAACATTTTAGATTCAACCCACATACATGTATCATGTCTGGTGCCAGAAACGAAATGAATTGTGCCACAAAAGAGATGCCTGAATTAAAAGAAAGATGATTTATGATCGATGATTGCATCAAAGGTACTTGATTAGAGGCCTTGCGCAAGGTCGAACTTCCTGAATTAATACGGCCACTGATACAAAAATTGTGAAAGCTTGCCTTAGAGCGAATTTGCGTTCATGCGTTAAACTACGCAATTTTAAAGACGTATTGGGTGAAAATTGAAAATAATTTGACTACGGTACGCTGTTTCCTTCAACAAGTTGGACACAAGATCTGGTACTAGTTTTTTCTCTCTCTCTTCTCTGTACATGTATCGTCCTTGATTGATGCAAACGATTGTATAACATGTCGTGTTTCCGTTCTTTTCAAATAAATCTGGCGACAATTTTTATCAGCGAAATTATCACTTCAGGCGCTTCCTTCACAATACGCCTTTTCATGGTTTCATGATTGTTTCGAGCATATTTGTTCTTGGATTTTAGCTTGGTTAAAGTTACATGCCTTTTGTTTCTTTAGAGATTGTCAATAAACGCCTCCTCCCGATCCCCTAGACTTTTAGATTCCATCAAAGCACGGTATTAACTTCCATCGTTCCGCTCGGATTCCCAAAGAAATGGCACTCATAAACTTCAAACAGTGATGATTGATGTTTGATCGATATAGGTGACATGCAAAAAACACACTTCAAAGTGTATTTTTAGCTAATCTTTATAATATCCATTGATTTGGATCAGTGAGGCAGCCAATCCGGTGATGTGGTTTGTTTTGGGTGCGGCACCGATGGAATGCAGCAAAGAATAGAAGAAGCCATCGAGGTCAACCTCAGAAAAGGACACTGTTATGCTTTATTATTCACAGAAAGCCTCAATGATCCGAAACACGGCCAAGCTGTGTTGTGAAACGAAATTTGTTTGGCCTCGTTTAGTCATGTGATGTTTTGAACGGTTTATTTGGCGACCTTGATACAATTCAGTGTGATATTTTCCCATATCACATGGCTTGGTTGTACAAATAACATCGAGTTGAAAACTGGAACAGCTGGGTCAATAATTTTCGCTTGATCTGTAATGGCTTGTTTTACATAGTCAGCGAATTTTGTCTCGACGCGATCGACCCTTTTAACCCGTCTTTTGTACGTTCCTTTAAAAGGGTTGTGAGAAAATGGAGTTACGGATTCCTTAGCTAGTAATTGTCTGCCACTGTTGCATTTTATGTACTTGTTAAATATCGTGGAAGTTGATATAATCTTCCAAAGATTTGGTCACTGATTCTCTACCATAGCGACAAGAATTTGATTTGTAGAGGGGAGGAGAGGGTAGTGTTTTTAAGTCTGCCGCTCGAGTTGTCTTACGCCAGCTAATACGAAAAGTATTGTCAAGGCAAAAGTGATGATTTGATCGTGCTGTGTAACAAATTAAATTTCCAATTTTCTGAAGAGGAACCGACAGAGGGGAATGTTGAATCTGTCACCAACATGTAACTGAATTCTCGAAGGTTTGGAATAGAAAAGTGCTGTCAGTGTACGGTCAACTGTAAGCCCAAACACAGGACTTCGAAGTCCGTTCAATTTAATTCTAACACTTTCAACGGGACAATGAATCTTGTCTTTCTTAGAATATTCTTAACGCGAATTCATCATTTGCTTCTTCAGAAGCATACTTTTCAGTCTTATTGAGGGAATGAAGAATGACTGCCATTTTTCCCAAAATATAGCTTCAGCTTATGCAGTTTGAAAATCGATCTGGGCCTTGCTTAACAGCAGATGTACCAGAACCAGAGCTTTACTTAATTAATCTCCCCTCCCCTCACCGTCTCATTTCTTATTTTCTTCTTGTTTACAATTTCTGTGCCTCGGTGGAATTACAACAACTTCCGGTGCTGGCACCGTTCTGTCTCCCTTTCTACTTTCAATACAATTCCAAGTCATAGCGTTGTTCTCTATTAAAATTCCTCGCATAAAATCAGCGGCAATTAGGTCGATTATTGGTAGTAGCTTAGATTACCGTTGGATAACAAGCTGAAGGCTGCCAGCTCAAAAGCCGCATTGTATTTACTGAATAAATACTCCTTTCAATTCCACGAGTGGCTTCGACCGAAACGAAATAAGAAAATCGCAGCTTTCAGTTCACTGTAGAACGACAGACAAAGAGGGACCACGTGAAAGCATTACCCAATAGCTCTCATTTGAATGGTCGCACTTTGCGGTTTCAAGGTTTCATCCTCTAACTTTTCGAAGAACCTTGTACAACATAATAAACATTACCACATGAAACGACTGCTCAATAGCTTTCATTTGAATAGTTACGCGTTGTTTCATCCACAGACATTTCTATAAACAGCCTTTGGTGTGATAATGACGGGTTGCATAACACGGTTTACGGACTGGATAACGAGGGTAAAATATCTTCAGATATACACTCCATTTTCGAGCCACTGGCACGTTTTTTCTTATTTTCGCCCGTTTGAATTTGTTATACACAAATAAAACGAGACTGCTATTTTATCAGGGTTTTGAATTCTATTACTGTATAAAAGTTGTTAAAACAAGTAGCGCGAATCGCTTTTCCGGCGACTCTTCGGTTCACTGTGTTTTCAAGATTTTTCCGTGTATATTTGCCCCACAGCTAATTTTGTAACATGGCCACAATAAGATCGCATCGGTGTGTATTTGATATCAAACTCAATAGCACCTATGTTGATTTTTGACATTTTTTCTCCGCACTGAATGTTATTTCGGTATAGCCCAATACTGCTTTCAGCTAAACATAGAGTATAAATGAAGTGGAACCACTTTAATGTTAACTTTAATGATGTAGTCAAAGAAAACAGACAGTATCACCGAAATTGAACAAAGAATCTGTAATGTAACAAATAACATGTTTCGCATATTCAGTGTTAGGAAATAGTCAGTTTTGTTCAATAAAACGAACATATTTTTCTTCCTTTGGATTACACTGTTAGATAACTTTTCCAAATTCATTCTTCTCATACTCTTTTAATTAAAAAAAAACAACAACAAAGTTTGTATCAGCTTTCCTGATTTTCAGTCGATAGCTTTTTTTAATGCGTTGGAAAGTTCACATTCCAGGCTTTAATATTTATTCCCTGTTGTAGCTGTTTTCTGTCTTTCATAAAGGAAAAAAATTCACTTTCGATATCAATTCACGGCACCGTATGAAGTCAACGTACAGAATTGCTTTTCTGAAAACTAAAAAAAAAATCTGTTAATATCATCTTTGCGCGCGATTGTCGTTTTCAATAGTAATTGCCGATTTCTAAGCCTCGTTTGCGTCAAAAACAGTGTTATCGTCGATTTTTAATTTGTTTTTATTCCTCTTCAACCTTTCATTTTGAACTATCGCCTTTTTCTTTTGTACTTTTGTTTTCTCATGGGGGCGTTGTTATATTTTTAAAACTTCTATCAAAAGATCATCGATCCTGTGGACTGAAAACATGTTTTGTTCGTGATGCCGGTGACAATTTTAATTTCATTGCAGTGTAATATTGTTACGCTTTAACAAAAAAGCGTAGCCCAAACAAATATCAATTTCCTGCGTCGTAGAAAACAAGTCATATTTAGATCTATTGTCCTTTTCAAACAGTTTTATCGGAATAACATCGCGGGCTTTTACAAGTTCAAAAACTATCAGTATTTATTTACAAATTGGAACGACAGGTTAGTTTAAACGCTCCAAAAAATATCAGGTCAATAAGGAGAATATCAGGCGTGGCAGTCTGGTCATCTACTTTTTTATCTCCCTGATTGGCATGATAACGATGAACGGTACCCCTGGCGGAAGTCGCTATATGGGCGTGCTTTTCCGTTTCATCTCAACCTCTTTTGTGAATCTTTCATTTTGTTTTCAGCAGGAGTCGGAGTGATGCTGTACAGTCAAATCTGAGTAGATGATCTTGGCGTATTGAATATTGTTTTCCGGTTTGCACCATCAAGAACAACAACAGTATCTAAAACAATGATGAACACTTTTCAGCATGGGGTTACCCTGGAGGGTTACGCTTTCATTTCATTGGAAAGAAAACAAAAGCAATTTTATATACGCCATGACGAACTGCGGTTATCTGCTGTTGCTGTTTTCCCGCTAATTGCTAACTCGCAGAAATCTTGAATACATCAAAATTTCTATCGATGGAATTCCTCGAACTGAATTAGGATTTCTATTTTTGTCCTTTTGTTCCCGTCTTTTAAAAAACCAAACTCGTGGCGGTGCTTCAGGAATTACGAACAATCGTTCAAAATCAGCTACGAGCTTCCGCCACTTTCGTCATCGTTGACGCGAAGTTCTTAATTCTAATTTTTAAATTGTGAAAATCAGGTGTTTTTTTTTATATAAATGTCCGCATTCCATTTTGGGAAACTTTTCGCCAGGATCAGTTAATTGACGTGAGTGCTTATGACTGAGAGAAACAAAAACTGAAAGTTAAAGGAAATTTTTAGGTTTTCTCTATACCCCCAAAAGCTAAGGTGATCTAAGATTTTAATAGTTCGTGTCTAACGTATCAAATTCAACTGTGCTCAACCCAGGTTCTAAAAGACCGGGTTGTCAAAGCCATGTGTGAGGATAATAGCTTTTTCTCACCCAATTTGGAGATATATTCCCTCTTGAAACAGGACACATTTTGTTGCTCGTCAATTTGCTGTCTCGAGAGCTGTATTGGGGATATCGGAATTGAATATGGCCCATTTATATTTCTGGATCTCGTTCCGCTGTGAATTTCCGCGCGTGGTCGTCAGTAACTTGATGAATGTTTTGACTGTCTGATTCCCCAGGGCCAGACGTAGCGAAAAAGCTGCGAGTTTTATCTGCCTGGGTGACATGGCTTTCCCGTGAGCTACGGAATTTGAGTTTTGTGCTCGAGGTGCAAAAATTTAAGGGCCTCTCTTACGTCTCTCTTCTCTCTCTTTCCAGTTTCTTTCTAACGTGAATTAATACTTTATGTGAAAACTTTCAACGTTACAGCGTTAAAAACTAAAACTTTTTCAGCCGGAAAGCTATGACATAACTGTAGCCCGGAGAACACAAGGTCTATGTCGACTTATGCGACTGAAATATACGGCCTTCTTCAGATCCGAACCGAACGGGCTTAATTATGTTCAAGTTTTGTACGTGCCTTCTACGAGGCCTTCATAACTGCTCCCTGTCAACACGGCTTGTTGCCTATTTCTGTTAGATAATTTCCACCTTTAGCGGTGTGGTTTTGTGGCCGAACTTTTTTTACACTGTCGTGAGCAATCAAACTCTGAAAATAGCAAACAAAAACACAGAGAGAATTCAGTGGGCGCCGGAATATTGCACGCACGCGTGCAACTATCAAATCGTAATATGAACGGCCGGCGAGTTTTTTTTTTGATGAAAATATGGCGACAGCTTGAACTCTCCCCACTAATTTTCGGCCGGAAAAGAGAAATGACTGCAAATAGAATGCGGGGGATGCCACTGCTTGAAGTGGGAACTTGTTACTCCCGTGTTACAAGGTGATACAAATCGCTCTATAGAGAAGAGAAGATTAATAGAGCAATCTTCAATCAACCAGTGCGTGTTTTCGAGTTGTTTTTAGTCCAGAAAGTCGAAGTTCCCGGAACAATCTCGATTTTCGAAGCAGATTTAGTGGTGTAACTGAGTCATGTTCACGGTTTGAGATCGTACGTGAGAACTCAAACGCTGACACTTTCACGTAATAGCTAATTTGTATGTGTATTGAGGGCGCAATGAAGTTGAACCCTCTAGGTCCTTCGCGAATATTCCGCATGGCGCAATCAATAACATGCGTCAAGTAACGGCATCGGGGTTTTGATATTTTGTGCAATTAGTATCTCGAAACTTTTGTTTTCACTTTCCAAGCCAACATGTAACATTTCGGAACAGAAATCGTCAGACGGGAAATCAAATCCAGTCGCCAGCGTATAAAGAACGTTTTATCGTTTCTAAGAAGCCGTTCCATTGACAACTGTTGATCTATGTGCCGGAATCACACTCCGTGATTTTGTCACAGACGAGTAAACATTCTTAATAACGTCATTTAGATTCAAAGCAAAACAACACCAATCCGAGCTTTAATTTGCTTTGGGTTTTTTCACAACAACACGACCTCCATTATGTGTTTAAATCCATCACCCCAGGGCTTGATTCCATGCCATCAAAACAAATCTTCAAACGGGTAAAAATTGCTCCCGCCCGCAATACATTCGTAAACAGAAAGGTACATTCATTGACACACGAAGCGCCACACTCTGTACTTAACATGGCATCAAAAGAAACACGGAGAACGAAAACATTAAGGGCGACTTACGATTTATTCGTTTCTCTAGTGGACTTAATCTTCGCGGTCGTTGTTTGATTAGGTTACCCGCCAAAATCGAAGCATGAGCTAGCGGCGGCATCAATCACGAAATCAACCAAGCGCGATTCATTTCATTCATTCATTGAGAGTAATTTGGCGGTAAATTGCTTAAGCGCCCCACCCTGTCCCCTGGGACCACGAACACAAAGGCTTGATTAGCAAGTGAAAGATATTTGTGAAATGACAAAAAACAATCGTTCGTGACGTGTCAGATTAAGGAGTACGGAGAAAGTGCATTCTACCACGTACTCTTGATTTCGCTTGGAATCTCTGTCATCGTCTCGAGCCACACAAAGAGGGTTGAAATTGAATTTCCGAGTCTTGTTTGGTTCGGAAAACCCGGTAAACAACGTAGAATAAAATGTATTGATAAATATTTTTCCCCATCGCACGCTACGCACCAACCCGACTGTCAATGTCGACCTTTGAAAGGATTATTTAGCCACCGTCTAGTGTTACACTCCCTCGAGAGCGTTCTTGATCATCAACGTAGAGATCAAATAGCAAAAAATTTAATTTGTCCTGTTCTAATCTTTCACTAGTCTCTTTTTCCAGAGTTAAATTTAAGGCAAGAGATTTCGTTAGACTTCTCGCAGTTCGTCGTTATCACGTACAGCGCGTTGAAACGCTGCCCTTTCTGGGAAATGTTGTTTTTCTGCTGTTCAAACGTTTACCTTAGCAAAATGTCATTTTGGATCACATGATTGCAGTGTTTATCTTTCTGAGCACAGTCAGGGCTTTATCGCGAATTGCGGACGTGATTGGATAGCAGTGACAATTTGGATATTGTTCATTTGATTATAGTCAGACAAGAGGTTACGACCTTTTGCTTACGTCATCAAGGCGTGCCGTGCGTGGGTGTCGGAGAACACTCCAGGGACTGATTGTTTTTCAAGTGGGCGCACGCTCATTGGTGCGTCTTGTCACAAACATTTGCCACCTATCGGTGAGCTGTCATAAACCGGCCCACCTCCTCTAAAACGAATTTTGACACTTGATGTATAAAGCCGAGCGGATCAGCGCTGGAACGCCAGTTGAATTTAAACCCTGAGTAGTGCGAGAAGCTACAGAAGACGAAGAGGATACAGCTTGTATTATTCGAACGGATATCTAATCTCCGCAGTTACCGGAACACTACAGAAGACTTTGTACACACGATCACTTCGGGTTGTTGCAAATTTTTATCAAGATCATCAATCCAAAGAACTTCGCGAATTTATTTAAGACATTCCGATACTCGCGATTTTAACCGATCGACAATCTTACAACCAGTCAAAGACCTTTAACTACATCAAACTACCGCCAAGTCACTTCAGGTGGGTACCTTTATTATAATTGACTAATTTAGCTTACTTGATTTCACAAAAAGTCCGCTTTAGTAAAAGAAGTATTCTTGGTGTGATTTAGATGCGCGTTTATAACTTCTCAACCTTTTAACATTTGTTATTTGTCTTGTTATTCTTTAGAAATATAAAAGAAACATGTACGGATTGAGCGCCGAACACAACGTTGTCCCTGACCCATCTGTCTATGCTCAAGTAAGTAACATTACTTAACTCGGTCAATTATCTGCACGAGTTTTAATTTCGACAGTGATTGAAATCGACGGTGCTTTCACTGGAATCAAACACAAAGTTTGACACTTTTCGCCGTTTAGAAACTTTGTTATTTCTGATTTTTTTCATATTTTATTTGGTTTGATATTAGCAGCTGGAGTTTGCCAATATCGTTAAAAAACAGGAAATGTTGACTCCGTAAGTCCGCGCTTCGTGTGAAGGAATGCTTATGCTCCTAATTGTTTGTCCTAAAAGCGTTAAGGTCTTATTTTCTAAACGTAGACACACAGCGACTCCGGGAAAATTTTTAATTCATTCAGACATCCGTATGAGGTTACTTTTAGAACTTCTTGATCTTTAGAATGTATCGCGGGTATTTCGTTTTTTTTGCCAAATGAATGTCGATAGAGGAATACGTGCGCTTTGAAAACTTGTGATGACTTGGGACTTTCTTTTGTTGCGGTTGAAAAGAGTCAATTGTTCCTTAAGCATTTTGATGAAGGTAGTGTTAGAGCGGTCGTATTATAAGCCGCTTTCAATCCATCTGTTCACAAAACAGAGACGAGAGAAAGATTTCACGTTATTGCCATGTGCATAATTGGGTAACACATCTAGTCTAAACAGATTCTAGTGTTGTTTTGGCCGCTCTGTTACCAGAGACTTTTCCCAACGCTAATTTGTATTTGAAAGACCGCGCGGTGTTTCTCTGAAGGTTCTAATAAAAATCTCAAATCTTTTTTTTTCTAGGAGCTGCTTCCAGATGATCAATCACTTTTTGATTCTTCGTTCAACGATCCCTACAAGCCGCTGAAACCAACGCACAAAAGCGATGGAAATTACTTCAGCAAGAAGCGGCCTCTTGAAGCAGAGCTCGAGGAACCACTCGCGAAGCGACCCTACGTCCCGAGCAATGATTTCGTCGAGAGAAACTCGCCCTCCCCTGTCCCGCAAAATCTCTCACACGAGAAACGAGTTATCGTTCCAGCTGGTAAGTTTAACAAATTCAAATTGTCAAATTTTGTCTAAGAGCTCTCGACACTTCACGACACACCCAAGAGATCGAGTGTCACTCTGAGATCAGCTGAAACACTCATCGGCTCGTGTTACTCTGTATTTACTCGCTGATTGGGTTTCGTAGAACTATTCAAGGCTTTATACAAGAGGGGGATTTAGGGCGGTCTTGCCTTTAACCGCACCCCAACGATTCGATTTTGACCTCGGGACGTGAAAATGAGAGCGTTTACTTGTTAACCGCAGATCATCAGAAGTTACGCGATGAAGGATTCGAACACGAAATCAAAGTTGGTCGGAAAAAAATAGCCCTCGCCAAAGTTGAATTTCAACTATGTAAAGATTAATGTACAAACTCGACATCACCGGAAGATGCAAATATAGATTTCCTAATTTTGACAATATAAAAAGAACTTCACGCTGGGCGAAGGAGCACAGGGACACAGGGAAAGAAAATATATTTTTGAAACTCGCTACGGTTTCCTCTCAAGTTTTAAAAGAAAGCTTGTTTTTGATTTCTTGTTTGTCAAAAAAAGCTAAAACTTGGCAAACATACATGATAATGCCCTCTTATATTACCGACCAAAACTTGAGAAATTCAGAATTATTGCCCAGATTTAGTGGATAAACCCTCATAAAAACATTCCCCTAGAATTAAAAGTTACAAAGGCCCTTAACGAATGCTACTCAAACAAGTCATTAATTTAAGTAAGCTCTCAGTGTTACTCGACTAAATTTTTATGGTATTTTTCGTTTTTAATCAGATCCTTTGTGCTGGACCAAAGAACATGTTCGCCAGTGGATTCAGTGGGCAATCAAGGAATTTAGCCTCAAAGATATCGACGCCGACCGTTTTGACATGGACGGTAAACAGCTTTGCAAGCTGACTAGAGAAGGCTTTATGAAGCTCGCCCCAGCTTACAATGGAGACATTCTCATGGCCCATTTATGTGTTCTTCGAAAAAGTAAGTTGTGTTCTTAACCAGTTGTCAATAGCTAAGATGGTGGGATGAAAATAAAAGAAAAAACACGGTGTTCTTGAGGAATATTTAGTTTGCTCTTGAAAAAGTACAATTTTTTGCTGAGTAACGATGGGGTGGTAGGAAAATAAATTGGATTAGGACAAATCGTATTTCAGTAGGGTGGAGAAGTAAGTAGATACTTATTTTGAAGTGAGAAACGAACACGCAACCTTTTCAGAACCTGTTCTTGTGTGTGTTAAAACTTGTTTTTGATAATTCCTTGTTTACTCACCCGTTCGTTCTGTTTCTTTCAGCTCCACTCCCAAATCTCACATCTGATGACATCGACAGTGCTCTCGCTCCCGCCTCGACCCAAGGTAATTAATGGAATGTCTTAAACAGGATTGTAAATCAAACCTCCCCAGATAGCAACGCTCTTTGTTCCCCCGCGAAGATCTTGTTTGTGCAAATCTAAATTGTTACAATTTAAGCTGATTTGATTGAAAACATGTATTGTAACAATGAACTTATATTTTTTTGTTATTTTTCTTTTAGCGACTTATCACACTCCCTCGCCGCCTCTGTTTGATTCAAGACAGCACCCTGTTATCACAAGTAATCCATCAGTGGTTCCCAGGAGCTCCGAGCATGGTCTTCAGGGACGATTCAATTCAAATGGTGAGTTGAGATTTAATTCATTTTCTCTCAAACATAACATTCACGAAAGAAGAGTTTTCGCATGATTAAATTGTCTTCTTTTGATCCTGAGTTTTTTTGTTTTTCCCTGCGTTTTTTTCTCAATTTTTCCCTTTTCTTTTCTAGAATCCTTAGAAAGAAGCCAGACCTCATGGACGACTCCATCGTCAACTGCAAGACTGTCGCACATGAAAGATAGTGTTGTACCCTCGAGACCAATGTCTGTTCCCGAGTCCCAAGCTCTCCCGAGCTCTTTCTCCAGTGGCAACATTGCCAACCGCCCAGAGCCCTCAAGCACAGGCAGCGGACAGATTCAATTGTGGCAGTTCCTCCTCGAGCTCTTGTCCGACCCCAAGAACTCCACTTGCATCGCTTGGGAAGGCGCCAACGGCGAATTCAAACTCGTGGATCCCGACGAAGTCGCCCGAAAGTGGGGCGAGCGCAAAAACAAACCCAACATGAACTACGACAAGCTTAGCCGAGCTCTGCGATACTATTACGACAAGAACATCATGACCAAAATCCACGGCAAGAGATACGCCTACAAATTTGACTTCCAAGGACTCGCCCAGCTCAATCAACCAATCACGTCCGACGCTCAGGCGCATGCTCAAGCCGCTTACAAGTTCCCAGGCTCCGATTTCTATGCCGGTTTTCCCGCTGCTTCCTCACTGTTCCCCCATCCAGCCGCCAACAGCTGTTACCCAATGTCCTACTGGGCGCGAGCCCCACCAGCCTACCCCCAGTCAAGACCGATGTACGGACCCACCTTGGGAGCAGGAATGACATACTACGCATAGACAATGTACAAAATATACGCGAAATACAACAACAAAAAAAAGAACTTTATAAATAAATTGACTTCCTCTGCTGTTGAATTAGCAGAAACACGAGGCGCTCCTTAGAGGAATTATTTTTAACCAAAGTTCTATTTATTTATAAAAAAAGAAAATACAGAAGCTTATAATTCGCTTCTGAACGAGAATATTTTCTAAACAACCTTAAGGGATTCGCTCTCTATTTTTTTAACACAAACGTGAAAAATCTTTAAAGCCAATTTTTTTTGGACAAGCTTTTCCGTTGTTGTTGCCGATTTAAGAGTATTAAACATGGTTTTGTTACAAAGACTGCTTTCCAAAAGACACCTTTTAAAACGTTACCAAACGGTTTCTATGTACAGTTACTGTAAATAACGAATTAGAGGTCTTTAGGTACTGTTCTAGTTAGTACGTTACATTTTGGTTAATGTTGACGGCAGCGACTGTATATTTTAAGAGATGCAAACTGCATAAAATATTTATGACACAAGAAACGTCTTATAAATAATATTGTATATTTGCTTATGCGGAGATCTTTATCAATTGTGAAAGAAAACGAAATAGATAATTTATGATATTTTTTACAATTTTGTACGCGACTTTTTAATGTCGCATAATTTGGTGAGAAAAACCGACATCATTGGATGTAAATAAAAGAAATATATGTTTCAACATTAATGCTTGTGGTATTTCTGTTTCTCCTCTTAATTTCTTATTACAACTGGCTGGGAAATACACGTTCAAATTAGAAGTTTAAATCTGCCGAATAATTGTAAAGAAGAGACCAGATCATTGTAGTGATCAAAATTGTTCTTGATACGAGTAACCGTTCATTGTTTAATAAATACTCCATTCCCAATTTAATTTTTCATTTCAGAAGGACTTAGTGGTTGTATCATATGAATCCTCTCAAATGTTATGGAGTAATTGCTGGTCAAATTCTGCTGTGATGAATTCAGATCTGTCACGGTCAACATGGTCAAACGGTTTAAACAGTTCGGCGTAAATTTACCAATTTCTTTCTTTGTAGTCCGGATCAATCTTCTCCATCCTTAACAAACCTTGTTCCTTTATGGTTAATCATCTCTTTAGTGTTTTTCTTTCTTTCCTTCTAAAGTATTATTTTCAGGTTTCCTTCAATTTAACGGTAATTTTGTCGATGGTCAAAATCACTCAAAATACCGTGACTGCTCTTTAAAATCTCCATAAGACTTCGGTGAAAAATTTTTACATGTAGGTAACGAGAAGAAAAGGATCTAATCGCAAAGATGTAAGCAACTCGTTCTGCACTGGTGTGAAAACAAGGCAGATAATTTTGATGAACGATAAAATTCTCACAACACGTAGTTCGCTTTTGTCTGTTTGCGTCTCTCCTGACATATTTAACCTTGCTCGTTGTGAAAAATCATCTTCACATAGGACAGGTGTCCGATGTATTGTGGTTGATTAACATTGTGATGAATGTGTGGGAGCTGAGATAGGACAACTGATATGTGCCCATTTACGCGCCTGTACCCCTAGCCACTAGAGCTGTTAGTTTGCGTCATTTTAACTGCAAAAAAAAACAAAAAAGTAATTTTAAAACGAGGCATTTTCCCATTACGCGATCCAACTTTAATTATTAGAAATATAGGTCCGCAATGTAGAAGGTTGTGCTAAGATTCTTTAAAATCATGTTAAAATTTCTTACAAGTTAGCGTGTATTGTTATGAACTCCTTTTCGTTTCCGTTTTCTGTAATATTGTTTAGACTTTCCTCTGTAGCATCTTGAAAATCTCCAGACAGACATGCTGACACGTAATGACTGACAGAAACTGTGCCCTCAGTAATAACTCTTTGTAAGTCATGTTAGTGGTGCCATTTTAGAGATAAATATCCTTAGCGGTAAAATGACGAATTTTACAAAGAGATGGCACACCTTCACTTAACGTTCAGGACTCTCCTTGGGTTGTGTTCTTAGGCGTGAAGACACAATTATTATTGCTCGGTATCAGAAGCATATCACCTAGGTGATATGCTTCTGTCGGCATTCATGGTGCTATTCTTCACTTGGGATTATAAATCAGCATTTTTTCACTTACGATAGACATGCATCGAAGCAGGGTGAAGCGGTGAAAATGAATTAATGAAAATTGGGGAGTTATGAAGTTGTGTGTTATAATTCATGAAGATTTTTTTAAGGGGGCTAAATTAATAAATAAGAGAAAATATGTTTACATTATATGCCGGAAATTAAACTATGAAAAGGCAGATTGGTCGAGTGTATTAGATCTAACGGAACGTGTTTTCACACATTTCGCTGGGCGTGGCATCGCGTGAAGTGATTAACGGTGCTTTTATTGTCCAAGGATTGTATAAAAGCGTTGTAACAATCTAGTTGTTAATCATTTCAAATAATCAAATTATTGCCAATTTGTGTGGAACGTTATTAAATCATTGCAATCATAGCTTCTATATAGGCACTAGGTATGTTCTAGCGATATGCGCCCGATAGCGATCGGCGGCTTCTTTCAAAATGATATTTAGGCCAAGTTATTGGTGCAGGAAAAAAAGGCCGCAATGTTTGAATGTAGTAACGTTTGCTTCGTTTACCACCAAATTAAATAAAGTTAGAAATACTGATTCTTCAAACGCCATTTCTACAACGTTTAGATGCAGGGGACCACACAACGAATAATTAAACTGCTTGGCTTGTTACTGCCGGAT
>OFEP01000004.1_pt1 | contig 19228 bp, 8 predicted proteins | sample 1521161 | NCBI WGS metagenome assembly OFEP01 (sample SAMN04272335, study PRJEB24112) | coral metagenome | biome: Coral reef; feature: Shallow seawater; material: Coral tissue | host: Coral | place: China: South China Sea | collected 2014
AAAGAAACCAGGAAATTCAGATAATTGCTCGTCCCGATTAACAGTAGGGAGCTTAAGCACGCGCGTTTTTGAGCCGCGGACAGCAACCGGAAGAAGTTGCGCACTGAAAAGACCAAAAGTCACAAAAATTACCATATTTGTCAACATTGTGGCATGAAAACAAGCACGATGACTTCCTCTTTTATTACATTTTTAACATCTCCTTGTTCTGCAACGACAGCATACCAATTTTCATCGGAAATCTACGGCGGGTTCTTGTGAATTCGGGTGAATGATGAGGTTATACGCCGGGGATTCTTGTTGACGTCATATTTTACATTTTGGCTCGTGAGGCGACTTTGCGTGCAGGTATCTTTCCAGATACGAATTGACTACAAACAGTGAAAGAGTTTTCAAAACTTTGTACATTTTTAGATCTGATTAGGTGTAATATTCAAGGATAATTGTCTTGCAAAAACTGAAACTGAATTTCTGGGTGACAAAACCGCTAACAATACTTTCTTTGTAATAATTTGAGTTTTAAACCCGCGTTACACAAAAAAGTGCATTCAATACATCGGGTCATTCAAATTCCTTGGCATAGTTAGTCCTGCAGTTTGACCTTTCAATACGCAGAACTGATCTTTTTTTGCACTTCCATCAGAAACTGAATCGCTTATCCTAATGTAGCGAATATTGTAAACAAGGATTCTCCCATAATAGGCTACCAGGTGCAAGGACATAATATCATTTGTACTTTGTGGATAATGACGTAAATGTAGTAGACAAAAAATAATATCACACAAAAGAAAATTGACTACAGATCATGAACTCATTTGTCCTTCAGCGTCAAGAACCATACATAAAATTCCCGTTATAACTCCCCTCCTCCTTTAAAGGCGGACTACCGTCTTGTCTTTTTTCTCTTTCAGCTACCCCCACACCTCCTTTGTTTTTCTTTCACCTGCCAACTACCCCCTGACCGAGAGCTATGAACAGTCTTCCTCTGGGTAAGCACCCTAAATCTAGATGCACAAATCTCTTTAGTACTGTGCTCTTTCGAATACAGGCCCGTGAGTTTATATCTAGTTTGCGCCTATAAATAAACTTCCCAATTTTAAACTGAATTTGTTCCGGTATAGGGGTGTAATTGATGGGCCTATGATATTTTTCTTCTCTGCTGTTTCCCATCGTTTTGCTTTGACAGTTTAATGGCAATTTTGTTCGACATGAAACGCCGGAAAAACATTTTGAAACTTCACATGCAAATTGTCTTTGACAAATCATTATCCTATAAGGAACGACATGTTTCTCAACATCGCCAAGCTAATGCTAATGAAAATAAATCTGTAGAGTTCAACTTTTTAGTGTTATTATTCGCCACGGCCATCGGCCACGCGTTTTTCCATCGTTTAACGAGGTAATACGAACGAATGCTAAAGAGAACGAGAAAAGCTGTGGACACTAAGACAGTAGCAGTAGGCGAATGTTTACACAGGTTTGTTAGCCAAGAGTAAATTAATCGTGGCTCTTTTGTTTCTTTTTGTGTTTGCCACGTAATGCTAGACTTAAGTTAGTAGGATACTGCCCGCACATGTTTGACTTTCAAAGAGAAACTACTCGCAATCGAACGCCGCGCCACGTCATTGTACGCTGAAGATCAAACACAGCAACGAAGTGGGGTGGGTAGAATGTCCTTCCTTGACTCGGCTTCCTTCCTCCTTAACTTCGCCTGCCACTGTGCGAGATTAAGAATCGACCAAAAATATCGCGAAAGAATTTTTTCGCATAAGATATACTATGGTATATAGGAGAACCAGCACCTACTCAACTAATTTTTTATGCCCGTAATATGCAATTCCTTTCGGTTCACAAGCTAACATGCTGACTAAATGAAATGGAAAATTCTGAAACACTCGTCATACGTATCACAGAAAGAGGAAGTCTCGCATTCATTTCACGCCTACACTGTCCTGTTTTTGTACACTAGTACATAGGAACGGTTTTTTTTTTCATCTACTTAACGACGGACTGCACGTCTTCAGTAGACGTAACCTGGAGTACGGTAACACGATCGGATGTTCTTAAGAACGAGAAACGTTGTGAAAACTGAAACACGAGTTGTAGGAGAGTGTTTCTACAGCTTTGTTCACTAAGGGTGGATTAGCATAACGTTTTCGCTTCTTTTAGTGTTTGTGTGCCAAGACTGCGTTTCCACACTCTGTATTTCCCTTAGATGCTGAAAAATGCGTGACCAAAATTAGCCATTTAAGGTCGTCAGTCACATAACAGATTGAAACGAAGGCTGCAATGAAATTTTGACTTAATTGAGTAAGACATTGCTCGCTTTCTCTGGTCTCGCTTTGACGATTAAAAATGACGATTAAAGGGAAATCTAGCAGACTCTGAAAGGGTAACTAAGCGAGCTCAAAGCATTGGAGCAGAGACGAGTGCGAAGAATGTACTGCCTTCCTCAGCGCCGAAAATTTCTCGAAAAAATTTATCACGTAAAATAAAAAATTAATAAAGGGCGCGACAGGACAGTCAGCACCCAAAATAATGCTACGCTAATGAACATACAGTTCCTCTCTGTGCGAGCGAAAGCGGGAATGGTCACATAAACCTCTATGTTGACCAAATGAAATGGAGAAGTCTGTAACCATGCTGATCCATAAAACGGATCGGGTTTAAAGTCCTCTTGTTGGACACCCACACTCGATTGTTTTTTGTTATCTCCCGTGTATGTTTATTACTAGGAGAGCACGTTCATTGTGGAGGTACACGACTCGGTGCGGAAGTTTAAACTTAAATTAATCTCCCTCCCTTCGGAAGATTAGCCTCAGGATAAGGAACACAAGTAATCAATAGAAAAGATTTAAAGAATGAAATGTGTCAGAGGTATACGATAGCTCATTCCTAGTGTTCGTAGACATTTTTAGTATTTTTTTGTCAGTTTTTGTCGCTTTGTTTTGGAAAGACGAGCCAGACCATAGAAAACTGAGTTATTGTATCTAACAGAAATCTGTAAACGACCTCCGTGAAGGCATATGATTCGGAAGTAATACCGTAATTCAGTACGGAAATCGAGAAGCTTATATCAGATGGATTACTATCAGTAAACAAGAGCTAGTTTACTTAGAAAGAAGTTTTTGTGCATGTACTGACGTTCAGAAAGTGTGATAGCAAATTGAGAGTCGCTGATAGTTCACCGACTGAGTCTGCCGCCCTTCCAGGAAATCCCTAGAGAACGAAAGGAAGAAAGGACTTCTTCAGAACTCGCCCTTGCTGAAACTCTCTAAATTGTGGTGAAGTTTCAGTATAAAAAAAAGAAGGAAACATGACGTTCTACAGTGTAGGTTTTCTAATTGTTTTAAGTCATATAATACTCTCCCTCGCTCTGTCATATATACTCAAAATTAAATGGGAGGAGAAACCTTATACTGCTTTTTTTTTACATTATCTGAGAGCAAAACCAAGAAATTTATCATCACTCTTATTCAACAGAACCCCTTGTGAAGGATAGAAGACAAAGAAGGTCGTCTCCTCTGGTATTTCAGCGGTACTGGGTTTTTGGCGATTTTATTGTAATTGGCAACAACTTGAACCGTGATCGAGATACTGGAGTACAATGCAAAGTTGACACAGTCCTCTTGTAAATGATATACACATACAGTTTTACGTCGGAAGTTGAGTATTTCTAACTCTGACTAAAATTGACGTCGATTAATTCTTTGTTTAACAATAACATTAGGAGCTCGACATTTCTATCATCGTTTTAGTATAAATCTACTAGTCGTTCAAAACTTATCTAAATCCTCTTCACAGACACCTCGAAAACACAAAGAAGCGGCAGTCATTTTGGTACTTGGTAACAAACGCACACTTGCCCACACTGCTACGCCACACACTATCTACATCGGAATAGATAGTGAGAAGCTTAACCAATCAAAGATAAAAAAAAACTCGTTTTTGACTGGGTCGTGTCATAAAGGGAACAGGCGCCTCTTTATACTGAAATGGCTAGATCCAATATTATGTTTGTACGCCCGAGGGGATACGGATTAGCTTACAATAGGGTCATAATACGTATATCAACTTTAAAATCAGTCAAACGAAATAGATTTTCCAGTCGACCTAACTTCCGTTGTTTGTTTATGTGTATCACACTTGCTTATCGGTTTCTCCTGTGCATAATCTTCATAAATGTGTTGATATGCTTGAAAAACATCTTTTCGCGTTTCGTACAAAATAAAAATGGAAAAAAATGCTATCGAAACAGGTGTGATGTGCTCTCTCACAGTGGTGGTCAGTTTATTAATGTGTATTACCCGTAGGATTGTTTTTAAAGAAACAAAACTTGTGGGCCTGATGCACCGAGCGTGGGACTGACGAAGGACAGACACACAAAAGGTGAACCGTTTTTGAGAACCAACTTCCTTTTCGCGAACCGTTCGTATATGTAAGTCATGCAAGGTTTTTAAGCCTCGTGCAAAGCCCATAGTTTCCTTGCTATACTGACAGGATAATACCTAAGAATTATCTTTTGCTTGTACCTTTGGTGCGTCACCTATTTCATCCTCTATTGTTGATAAAAATAACTTCTTAAGTGTAACACGGAAGCTAATAATTAATTCATAAGTCCGACCAAATATAGACTTCATTCAGTTAACAGTACTCTTAACTGGCTTTTAGACTTGAGTCGAGTCTAACATCGTACTGAGTTCCGATGGAAACTTCTGCTTCAAGGAGAACACTAACGAAACGTCCCACTATTGTGGACTATGTTTACAACGAATGGTTTTTAAAGTAAAATTAAACTTTGTATTGACAAAACGACTAACGAGTTTCTGTTTTTATCATGTATAACTTGACTTCTGGTAACATTTCATGAAAGAAAGCCAAAAGAAACGTAGTCTACGCCTGTTCCCGGGCAAGACTTGAAACATTGGAAACAAAACTCAGAAATGAATTTCAAGTTGATGTGCGCAATTTGGAACAACGTTACGTAAAACGTGCTTCTCTACAAACTCAACAATAATTGTAGCTCAACTCATGACTCCCAAATCGGAAGTAAACAAAGATACGGGGCTATAATTGTCGTGACGGGCGGAGGGGATCGCAAAAGCTGCAATCACTAGATTCCTATCGTGTACAAAGAAAAAACAAACGATTATGAAGTGGCTTTATTTTGTTATCATTGCTTATCGTTCCATCTCATCTCATTAGTTGAGTTCTCTAACTGTAAGCTACTTATAGGCACGTACTCTTGCACAAAGATGAGCTGGTTAAAATCATGCAACATTACCCGATCCACAAGGTGCTACTGGTGCGAAACGAGTAATGACTTTGAAAACCTCTTCAATCCAACAGGGCAGAGGAAAATAAAAACGAAAGCAAGGAAAAACGTGTCCGTTTTTCCTTCAGAAGAATGACCCACAGACTTTCTTTTTTGAATGAATGAATGACCCACAGACTAAAGGTTTCGTTGTTTCGTTTAAAAAGGTAAATTTATGTTGTTGAGAAAAATAACCTCAGGAACACGCCCTGATGCGTGGGCAGAGAGAACATTTTTGGTTGTCACGCGTCGACAACACACGGCTGGTGACAAGCAAGAGAGGCAAGCATCCAGAATATGTCAGCCGAATAAGCTGTAAATAAAGCAGGTGCACTGTGCATCGTTAAGTCAAGCACTGTTCTTTAAAACTGTCCACAAAAGCTCAGCAGGAGATTTTGCCTTCGACAGATACGTGGGCGCTAAATCGTCTTGGTCAAGAAGTCTGATTGCCTCGTGTCGATAATGTCTGCAGCAAGGGCCCTACCAAAATCTTGATGGAACGAAACGCGGCGTGTGAAGGCCCCCGTAGCGGTTCATTTGCACTGCTGTCCTTGCTTACTTGACCTATGAACTTGGCGCTCGTCAAATTTTTAAATGTCTACGATAAAAGATAACGTGGAAAAACCATGAACAATGACAGCGCTATGTGAGGTTGTTCCTTTTAAATTATAGCAAGTACTTCTCTTTCTATCAGCTAATTGGAAGTCGGAATCAGAGACTGTTTAGCTGACGAAGTTAAATTAATTAACTTTAACAGCAGCGTTTGATAAAATGGTCGATATATACGCGACAAATGTTTCCGGACACTTCCGGTCTAACTTCCGGTTTCTATAATTTAGTGCGGTAGACGCCTTTCTTGAGAAACTCTTTAACCACGTGATCGATGACTACCCACGCATCCGTACTCGCCTATATTTTGTGAAGAAAACATTTTTGAATTACGAAATAAAAGCTTCGATCGACCTTTCGTAAAACTAGAAAACACAACTGCAAAGGCGATCACTTTAATCCTTTTAAAATAACCCTTTCTAGACGGAATCCAATACCGTGACGAGAGCGACTTTACATCAACACCACCAAATAAGTCCGTAAAAAATTTACGGCACTTCTCGACATCCCTTCGGGATTGGTTCGTATTTACTCGGAAATGGTTGTCATGGCTTTGTTGTGGCATAATGTTGTCCTCCTACGCGTGTATCACGCAGTTCTGTCGCTCGTCATTACGAATGTTCAACGAGCCGTAACGCCTACTGATTATATGCATAATTGGTTACATCACCAAAACGGTCCACACGGGTTATCGGTGGCTCATTTCTCTTGGTATCTGCCTAGCGAGGGACCACAGCTCTGTAGCGGAAAACACTTAGGAAAATTTCAACCCGTTTCCAAGCACTGAAGCTAAGAACCTAGACGGTAAGAGTCTCACAGGATTCTAATTGGGCATGTTAGCAATGGCTTATCCACGTTTTCCAGCATTTGAAGGTAACTATCATATGATTTTTTATAAGATAACACGAACAGTGGGTCAACTCTGTGTTTTTATGTGAGAATAGAAACAAGTATAGTTCTGGAGTGAAGCTATAAAATACATTAACTCTCTTCATCTATGCATGAGAATTCTCTACTTCCCTTAAGCTGATACAGTTCGAATGTAATTTACAAAGTTTAAAGCGGTCTTTCTTCTTCGCATGAGTGATCACCGCACGCACTTCACTCGTATATAATTTGTCCCTGTAGAATAAGTTCAGTTGCTGTGTAAATAGAAACTTAACATAAAGTGGGGCATTCCAACAGCACCAACGTGGTAACTAAAAACAGACTCTAGAATTCAGAGCGGCGCTGTATCGGAAACGTTTTACTACACAGATCAGTTGTATATATAGCAGTTGCTTGACTAATTGTGACAGCCTGCATGTGCTGTTTTTAAGGAAGTTCACTTCATTTTTTCCCTGCCCTTCGAGAGTTGTAATACGATTGTTTGAAAACAAGAAGTCTAAGTCGTATACACTCTAATTTATGACTAGAAGAAAGCCACAAGAACGGTCACTTCTGCGCAAAGTTAATTTCTAGAGAATAACTGTTTTGAAGACAGTTTGTGAAATATATGCAGAGGTCGCCCACACAATGTTTCAAGCCATCTCTGAAACAACTCTCGCTTTCTAGCTGCAAGCAACAAAATTGCGACGACATCGTTCACAGCGTTACTAGAAGCGATTTCTTCCGGGTAATTCAGCTCCAAAGAGAAATTTCTCGATAGGTAGAACTACATTCACATCACTCTTTGAACCATAGTCCATCCAACTAACGTGCGTGGGTGTAAACAGTGTGGAGATCTTGTGTCTTCGACTAAAAACCGCTAAATATTGCTTTTTCATCATTCGTAATCCTCTTTTTGAGGCTGAAACCTAGCGGAGACCTTTCCAATAATAAGGTTGCTCAATGCTTAAAGAAGTGAACATCGAAAAAGGAAAAAATAGCTCCATTCAAACTCTCTGTCACGCCCACTATGTCCAGGGATAGAGGGAGGGGGGGGGTTTACTGCCTCAAACTAAGTTAAGACTTTTTTCCAATAAAGCAGGATAACTACAGCAATACATGCATTCAAGGCATAGCCACAAAACAACCCAATACCATCTTGATGAATTTATAATAAATTCAAGTAGACTTGGAGAGCGCCCACGATTTACAATCGCCACGCAGCTGTTCCTCGGCCTCGGCTAAGCCACCAACCAACGCATATACAAGCCAGTTTATTAGAACCAAAGCAACTAACATCACCAGACGAAAACTGAAAAAAAGTAACAACAGAAGGGAGAACAAGTCTCAGATAATCGAAAATTCGTTTCTAAGACAGAGGCGGGAGGGTTGACCAAAAAAAACAAAGTGGAAAATATACGATACAAAAAAACAGAAAGCGATATTGGAACGAGGGCGAAAGATTGACGGCAAATTTATAGGTGGCTTTTCTGTTGATTTCTTGCCCGTGTGAGTGGGTTTAAAAGGCAACTTTCTCAGTAAAGAAAAACAAAATTGGAAAAGCAAGTGATGTAAAGGAACAAACCGAAACAAAAGTTCCAGAAAGGATCAGTTAGCCAAGCAAACTAGCCGGGCTCGTGTAGGTTGCTTTGTTTGGTCAGAGCGAATATAGTGCTAAAGAAAACCTTTAGAATGAAACCGCGAGAGAACTGAGCAGGCAAGCAACATAACGGGCTCTTCTGCTAGAAGGCGGACAACGTAAGATTCACTGAGTTCTTTTCGTTGCTGGAAACCGCATAAAACAAAAGGCTGATGGTAGTGCTAAAATATTGAACACATCAAGACGTCATCCGTATAATTCCATAAAATAACTCTCATCAGAAGAAAAACTACACGCCTTACTAGTCCAGAAAACACAACGTTTTATGTTCAAAAAGGCTATTTCTCGCTTGTTAGAATATTTGAATCCAGCTTAGGGAGAGCAATTGGTTGAAAACGTAATCAAGGTTAACATTATGATTCTATCAATCTAGGCTCCAAAAGAATGAAGCGAAATGTGTCACCTCTTAGCTTGTTGCCAGTACCATTTATTTTCGCTATCTGCAATATGGATAGTCTTTTACAATATCTACAATACTGTGATCCGATCCCAATTATTCCCAAACGTTTTTGTCGGGACTAAGGGTCTGAGAGTGAACATATTGAAAACGATAGAACCAGTCCTGAAGAACGGCCACACGAACAACACATTACTCCATGTTACTAAAAAATGCCACCAACAAAAGAATGTTGACTGCATGGTACAAGCGTATTGCTGATCATGCATTGAGTTTGCGGCTTTTCTCACGCGATGTTAACACAAACTGCTAACCGCTACACTGACTAAGCTGAGATATGAATCTCGATGGTGAACATATTGCATTCAGCATTACTGTGAAATATTAAACTGGGCTCTTCAGCCCTATACGTCGGTGACTTCAACACGACGGAAAACACTTTTAAGAAAAAGCCTTTGCCACTGTTGACAATTTTTAAGTCAGTTGATCAGTTTAGCACACAAAAAAATAATTCTAATCAGAAAGCAAATTAAGTGGGACCGTAACAAGAGAGTTGGTCACGCGACTATGGGAACCACGAGCCCTATTGAAAGAGTCTAGGTTCGAATGACTTGTAGGAGAGGATCATTCTGCAAGTGTTGTTCTTAGCGGCTTCGTTATAGATTGAAATAGCCTTTTATTTTCCTGTATCAACTTGAAGAACCAGTGTCTAACATATGCACTCTAAAAGGAGGCACGGCTTACGGCACGGAACAGGTTTGTGAAATTTCCAGCCATTCATATGATGTAGTTGCACACTGCTTTCAGTCTAAGCTAAATGAGCCACAGGTACCAAACAATTTTATTAAGTGGTCTTTAACGCTTCCGGCTGGGCCGGAACGTTTTGTTTTCTCTAATGTTTATTCGGAAGTATTCGAAAAAATTTATTTTCCTTCAAATGTTATCGTTCATTAAACATGCAGGGTGAACAGGAACAAAAAATATTAACGTTTGACTGTACATGAATGACACTCCGGCTGCACACTGTAACAATTTTAGAGGGCTTGCAAGCTTAGGCAGTTTATCGAATGAGTCGTTCGTTTTCAATCAGCTGCCGAAAAAGCCAGCAGCTGTTTCATCAATAGTGTTATAGCACATTTCATTGTAAACACCAGCCGTTAGTATCTCATTCTACCCGTTGATTACAGACAACGTCATGATCGAGGTAGTTGTTTCGTCTAGCTGCTATTGTTCCCACAACCGTGGCGATCATATCATGCATTTACGACGTCAATTTGTCAGTACGGTCGGTGTTAACATGTTACAACAGCTCTCGATACGCTGCAAACGCACATCAAAACACTTTGTACTAAAATACCCATTGGAGTCAAAATTCTCATTTCAGTATTTTGCACCGCTAACTACATGCACAAACGATATTTGTGCTAAGGTTGATAAGCTGATCCTGCATGACGGGATTTTCTCAAGAACTCCTCAGTGATAGCCTTAAAAAGGAACTCCCAGTCTGTAGGATTGAAAAACCAAGTTTTACGCGGTTACAAGAACACCGTTTCGTAATACTGTATGAAATTTGCGAGGAAAGCAAATTACTAGAAATCCTTTCCGGAACAGTAATTTAGGCTACTGTTGGTAACCTCCAGTTAAGGGGCTTTTTCAGACACTGAAACATCACAAAATGACAATGGCTATACCTCTTGATAGCAGACAAATTCATTTTTCGAGATCAAATGAAAAGAAAGACAAATTATAAGGCGAAAAGTAGCAAATAATTCTAGCACCCTGAAAATCATTATGCTGCTTGCCTGACAAGTGCTTCAGCCTGAATGATTGATCGAGGTGCTTTTGGTTCCGCTTCTCTAAAGTTACTTCCTCTGTGATTCAAAAGCAAATCGGTACGAAGATCTCTTAAACTGAAGTGCACTAAAGAAGACGCTTGGGACGGTTTTTGATAGTTTGATCGAGGAAAGGGAAGGACCTTAGCATCAAACGAACCTTACAATGCAGGAACATGCATGGTCATGAGGGCCGCCTAAGGACCCATGCATTTCCCTATATTCAAACGCACGGCAAAACTATCGGCCCATTATTCGAACGTTTTTTAAAACAATAACAGCAAGAAAGAGCTCATTACTTCATTCCGTATCAAACGACGGTCCTATGTACGCCACAAAAAACTGAATCACTGAGCAGTGTATCAACCCTTTGCGAAGATGTCATACTGTACACGTCTACTCGAGGTATTTATCCGGTTGCTAATTGGCATACTCTCAGTTGTAACACACGTGCAGCACAATTGGCTCTGGAAGCAAAACCTTCAGTGACCGCCTGAAAAGAAAAGAGCAGTTACTGCCTAAAGAACGGTGGCTGTAACCAGGGTGCTTCGGTTTTTCTTTTACCCTTCTTCACTGAGTTTGAAAACGACGCTGTCTTAACCGACGCCATCACAACAAAAGCAAAGCCTACAATGAAAAAAATTGGATGGGGTCTGCCTCAGTTCCTTGAGTCGTAAAGAAAATCTTTACGACTCAAAAATCAGTATCTATATCTATTATTTTGCTTAGCTTCGCTTTTCGGGTTGCGCTTAAAAAATTTTATCCCGGCGGTGCTGACACCAGTTAAGCTTTGAATATAGTTGCTGAGTCACTTGCGTCAAGTTATTTGATGGTTTACACAACTGAAAAGAAAATTCTCCGCTCAAATACCTCGCTTTTCACACATAATCCCAGAGCAAATAACATAATGCTGGGGTTTCGGTGGCTTTACTGTAAACTGTTCCGTTTAAGTCTCGAAAAATAAGACGTAACTGTTTTCTTTTAGTTTCCCCCTGGGGAACGAACGAGCAGCTAGGCCATTACAAACGTAAGCAAAGTTGATTCGGCAAACATTTATCCACTTCAACACTCCACACGTCAATTCAGAAGTTTGATTGTCAACAGAGAACTGAGCCAGCCTTCCGTGAAGAAATTTGCTGGGCTGCTTTTGAGTTTCAGCGCAATCAAAACACCTAAAAGGTGTAGAAAAGTAAGATTCATTCGACATTAAACTGCTAATTGTTTCAGTGTACTCACTCCAAGTGGACGACGAGTGTTTGGGACTTGCTTGCAGACCGTACTTTCGCCGGGGACACAAGAACTCTTCTTGAAGTAGGGGTGTTCTTGTCTGGTGAAGTTATAAGCTTGTCCCATGAAAATAACAACCCGTTAATTTTCAAAAAAAAAATATTAGCGAAGGAAGAGAAAGCCGTTTGATCTTATTAGGAAGTAAACACTGAATTTACAGATAGAATACGTTGTGTTTCCATGGTCTACCACATGCAAGTCAGTTAACTCCAGCAATATAGGGTCTTGTTGAAAAACATCCAGAGCCAGAATGAATCAATGTGTAAACCCACCCAGAAAATAGTGAAACTGGCAAACATTATTTTATAGAAGAGACAACTTACACCTTTGTGACCTGATAAGCAGGGACAAAATAATAGTCAAATACCCTTTCAGTTTTGTGAAAGGATCTACAAATGGCCTGTCTTTTCATTTCTGCTCGATTGTATCAGACAAGTAACAACGTGGCTATTCTCGAAAATGTATACAATAGAAGATTATTGAACCTTTGCTTCGGAGAAACTCCGACGAGAGTCTTTAAGAGTGTTCACATGATAGGGGTGAAAACTCGGCAGTCAGTGTTCCACACTAGACTCAGTTTGAAGAGATGACACAATAAACAGTTTAATCATTCAACACAAAGTTTATCGCATCCAATCCGTACTTTTCAAAGCAAGTCAGGAGTTCATTTAGCGTTCATCTAGAAAGACAAACTTTTCGAGTCTCAAGCTTGTTCAGTAACTGTTTTGTTCCAGTCTGAGTAAAGCAACTTGTTTAAATGGTACCGGAAGGAACGCGACTCGAAACCTCAATTCGTTTCCATTTTCTTATAATTAGAACCACTATCAACGCTAAAATGAGTGTAATCGAAAAAATCATGGCTTATTTACAGCATGATGAAGTGTGCAAACGCCGCACAACTATGCAACCTCAAACAACATAGGCAGATACAGTTTCCGGCAGGCTTGAATTGACCCACAACACCTAAAACATTCATATGTTCCATCAGTCTTGTTGCTACTCAGTAAAAAGTGCTTCTTCGCCGAGTATATTTACAGTGGTTGTGTTACAAAGTATCAAATATGTTTAAGCGAAATACTTGGTGTGAGGTCTTGAAAGTTCGTTTTATTTTAAAATTATTTATTGCGTTTGGGGTCGGCAACATTATTTAACACTGATCAGCCCTTTTGCGTTAAATAACGAGCAAAACCTAACAGCTTTTGCAAGATTAAATATTGATTTTTAGCTAAGTAAATCCGAGGTCTCGGTAAGCAGCTGCGTAAAAGACGATTTAGTCCTACCTGATATAAAAATGCTCTCACAACACACAAAATTCCAATAATGTGTACACGAATTACTCAGTTCAACTGTCAATAAATGGCAGTCCTCAACACTGAAAGCCAACCTCAGTGCCAACGGAGAGTGATGTCAGTTGCATGCAGTTTGTAGCTGGTCCCTTTGAGTACAGAGCAAAAGTGACACTACAGCTCAATGTTCGTATTTCCAGACAGAAGCTACTGCAGATTCATCGTAATCAGGTACCAAGGGAATCCTCGAATAGACTCATGAGGAGGCATGCCGGCACTCTGTATATCCACTTTACACGTATATAGAGATCCTTCTACGTTACATTTTGGTCCCGTAAGTTAGCCATAGGTGCCAGCAAAAGAACGTTCACTGCAAAGTGAAGAGAACGTACAACAAACAGAAAAGAAATGAGGTAGAAAAAGGGTAAATGCAAATGAGGAGCAAACGAGTTCATCCGGCGAGAGGTGCACGGGTGCGAAACGTATTTTCGTGTCCAGTCGCGTTGCACGGGCACGGCAAAACATAAACGTGATTGACATTTGGACTACGCTGTAAACTGAAAGAAAGAACCGGATGTAAGATTGTCGGCAAGGTACAGGTGGTAGAGATGTACAGGTGAGAGGCCATATCAGACGGATAAGTCTCGGCATTCTGCTTATTATTGTTCCGTTATCTCCCTATGTACCATATCAATTTTCTGAGCAACAGACAAGTGCAAATCAATGGTTTATCAACGAGTTTTCGCTCTATTTTCTCCCAACGACTTTTTTACACCGTGCACAACCCATTTTCTTGGCGTGTTGAGTAGTTTTAGTAAACATAGCGTGATCATAGGCTAACAAAAGCCCCCACAACCAGTTTAATTACGTTAAATCTGTGAAACACATCTCGATACATATCAAAGATAGGGCGATTGCGGTATCCCTTTGTTAACACAATGCACATAATATGGCCACCATTGCCACCATTGTTCCCTCCTTGCCACTAAACTTTACCCACCCACGTGCCTAACACCCCGTGTTTTTTGTTGAACGAGGTCGAGCATTCTTGTGGCATCAACTTGTGAAGTTAAGAAAAACTCTTGTTTGATCCCGTTAATTGACTCAGAAGATCCACGGTAATATAATTAATTCAGCTATTAAGAATCTTCACTGAAGGAAATTCATTTCTCTATAAAAAAATCTTATCATCCAATCGATTGTATACTTTGGCGAGTTACGTGCATGACATTTCTAATGCCTTGGTGTTACATCCTTGGCAATCTTTCAAAACTTCAAACAACTTTCTAATCAGTGAGAAACATGCATTTAGCATAGGTACTTAGTCTCTAATCAGTGTATCGATTAACAGTTTTATTATTACAAATGAATATATGCAAGATCATAGTCTTCGCAGTTTTATTACTCTTTTTGTACCTGTTGTTTTGTATTATTTCTCGCCAGACCTTTTAACACTACTGTCTCTTGTTGTTAACTGTATCTATGTTTAACTGCAAAAAAAAAAAAAAAGAAACTCAAAATATTTACAGAATGCCATGTTTTCCGGTCCGTAATCTTCAGCAGATATTCTATGCAGTAGCCATCCGTGTCGGTTATAAGGTCAAGTACTTGGTGTCTTTGCGGGCGAAGTGTTCTCCCACGGTACCTAGATTTGTAAACTTCGTGAGAAATTATGGTTTCTCCCAAACGTTCAATCGTTCTTTTGACTAAAAACAATCGGGCCAGGTAAATGCTTTAAGACCTGTCACAGACAAGTAAAAAAGAAACAGGAGAATAGTTTGAGAGTGAAGAACAAACTTGCAAGCAAGCCATCTTTTAAGAGTGGGGGTGCGAGTGAATTTTTGAGGAAAAAGGGATATCATCACGGCGATTTTCTAGCATTTTCGATGCAAATAGTGTTAAACTCAATGCTGTGTACTTTCTCGCTCACAGTTGAAATGTACCTTGGGAACACCGAGGGAAAGATAAGTGTCTTTGAAGGGTCAACAAAATAATCCATTTCATGAGTCAGTCAAAGAGTCTACCCGACTTGTTCAAGTACAAGAGATCAAAATTTCGTGAAAGTGCAAATCACAATAACACCCTCTTAAGTCTCAGGGTCGAATCAGTGTAGTAATTTTAACAAAAATGCAAGTAGCGGGAGCGAATGAGAGGCTGCTGTATTCGCAGGCTAGGCATTCTTTTAGGCTTCTATTGAAGTAAATAAGTCTTCTGATTCGAAGGAATGCTCGGAGTGATAATGCTTCTTAAAATGGCGAAAGCAAGGGACAACAAAGCCCTCAGCCCTGCGTGTTTTTGTTTTGTTTTGCTTAGTTTCCCCATAACCATGTCCTTGCCCGAAACGATATACTTAATGGTTATATTACTTCCACCACAGAGTAACCATGACACCTGCCAGCGAGGGAGTCGTTTACAACAGTATTTAGCACTAAAATTAGAAGGCCTCGCGGGCGATACGCTACAACGCACACTAGCCTACTGACACGGTGGGCACATGTGCCTATTTGATAAGGATTTTTGCGGTCAAACCAGCTCAGGTGAAATTCCTGTCCAATGCACGGATCAACTGAGTAAGCGCTACTCTGCATCGCACACTAGCGTGTCTACACGCCGAGCACATGCGATATGCGCCCATACGATAACGATTTTTTGCCGCAAAACCAGCTCAGGCGAAATTCCTGTCCAATGCACTCAAGCAAGCGATACTGCCTGTTGTGTTGAGGTCAAAGGAAGAAAAAAATATCAGAGCGAGCTGAGAACAAGCTCGAAGCACACTCACTCCTTGTCAGCTAGAAATGGGCTCGGATCGGCAAGTGCAACGGGAAATATAATAGCATCTAATAGTTCTTGGTTTGTTGCCAAATGCACCGTTTGGTATTATACCCTCGGGTGGTATAGAGGAAGAAACGAAAGCCTTTTTTATTGTTTAACAAGATTAATGCACGTTGAAAGTGCCTTATCTAAAAGTAGAAACGAAACTTTATCCGTATCTTTTTCACGGTTGTTCATCAATTTTATTTCACGACAAACGCACACCCACAAACTTAGATATGCTCTGCAGATTCATGATCCCGGGTCCATGCCATACACTGATGTTTGTTGTCTACTTGCTATCAAAAACAGAAATTGCTACCGGCTTGTTTATCCGTGAAGTATGAGTATGTTTTAAAAAGACATCAATTTGTAACAGATAATAATCATTGAACATTTCCGTTTTAGATTTTACAGTTTCGATATTTACCATCCAAGATAATCAGAGTTTTGAATAAGAGTTTCGAAAGCTTATGACGTAAAGCCTAATGGCATGGAAGTTTTGCGGCTGAAACAAGTTTTTAAAATTCCTTTAGTCCCAAGGGGTTTATAAAAGCTGTTCAGTTATCATTGATACAAACAAAATTGAATCACCTGACTTAAACTAGGCAGCAGGCAGTTGCGTCTTTCGCAACTGGATTAAGTAAATATTTATTCAAGCGAATGTCTGCAACGAGTATTGCAAACAGACATTTAATAAACACAGCAACATCACGTCATACCCTTTAAAACTGAATGATATTTCATCATAATGTAAACAAGGACTTAAATGGGTCTTAGGCCAGAGTGATCAACCGTCAGTCGACTACAAACATACCCAAACACACAGTCCGAGTTGCTATGCGTTGAACCTTGTACATCGATGCCTTAGCAGAGGCATAAAATCCGCGTGACCGGCGTTCTTACATTCACTTCTGGATTGCTATGTTCGCCCTGAAACGGAGATCAATATTACGAACTGTAAAACGTAAATAGACACTTATCAAACCTGCGTGACTTTCGGAATACACACGTAGATGGGTGTGTCTAGACGTGTTGAACAAAGGTCATGTGTGGTCAGTCGCGCGTGCCGTCAGCGTTGTTATTGCGCCATATCATAACATTCACGTACTACTTCGGCTGGTCGTCTCGAGAACATTCTGGACACGGATCAAAGATTTTTCGATCACGCGCACAAATTCAGGGCGCAATTCACGCGTGCAATGTGTGTACATTCCGGAACAGATTCTAACCTTAGGTTTTACTCTTCCTCGTCAAAACAACATCAATGTCTCTAGTATGCCACCATGCCACAATCATCTGATAGTATCTTTCTACTTTTTTTCCTTCTCTTTTTCGTATAGAACATAGGTGAACTGCGAAAAGAGAAAAAAAAAAACCCAACTACTTAGTTTATTTTTTCGTTTGCTCACCTGTATTCTGTTTAACTGAAACAGTTGTATCTTTATTTACCTTTGAAAGGAATTGAGTGCTTGTTTATTTCTGTTATTCTGAAATTTAAAGTTATCATGCAGAAAATAATGGGAGGAAATAAAAAAATCAAAACAGATTAATTGTTTAAAGCTGCTCTCTTTTTAGGTTAAACATCAGTGTCCACTTCACGAAATAACGGCGCAGCTGGTCTCCTGCCGGAACTGAATCCTGGGACTTTTGCGCGCCAATTAGTTTTTAAATTTTTTAAAAAATACATTTTAAACCCGAGCTATGAAAATAAGGTCGACGAACAACGCTTGCCGAAAGCAACAAAATATTACGATTATAGAATGCAAAAGACTTCAGCAGTCTATTCACAAGTGACGACAAAAAGGGCAACACAAACCTTGGTTCGTTCTTTACAATATTGCCAAAGTGAGGAAGATTAAGTTGCTTCTTAATTTAAGGATACTGTCAAGAATATAACTAATAAGAAAAAAGAAATCACACGCAGGATATGTCCTTCGTATTCCACCATGTTCCTAGACTCGACAGTGAAAAAAAAATCATACTCGGTTTCGAAAATAAATGATCAAAACGAACGTTTATCTTTTTGACACACACACTGTATATGAAACTACTGAGCTTTTTCTGTTTCTTACTAAGAATATTGTGCCTTTTTAAGGCTTCTGACGTACAGTGGATCGGCAATGGTTCCGGAGCACACCAGAAATAGTACAACAAACTGATAATACTACCCTCGAATCATATTTGCCATCAGCATGTAAGTAAACTGGAGACGGAACTAACCGAGTGCTTCGAGCATTGAAACTATTACTCGATGATAGCAAGAACACAGTATACGGACTAAATTCTAATTCATCTTTAAAATACGTTATAAGCGACTGCGGCTTCGGTAAAATCGCTTAGGAATTTCGGTTTAAAATCGGTTGGATAGTTCCCTTCGATAAATTCGTTGATAAGCAGCCCCAAGTACGGCGGATCTCCAAAAAATAGATAACACTAAAATGGAAAACACCTTCGAGATCGTTTGAGGATTTGCAATGCAAATACAGTCTTCCCTCTCATTTAGGTGCCAAAAGTGGCACGTTTTTGATCGACGTAGTCGTACTGAGCTGCACGAACGCTCCAGCTTTGCAGTAAAATTATTCCAATCATAACGGTCTTTTTGGATTGACTGGGATCATCGAATTCAGAAAATAGAAGAATTTTCAGTGATTCGATATCATCAGTTCCTCCTTCGTCCGTTTACTTCCAAATTCATGTATGAATAAGTAATGAGTATAAAGTTAATGATATCCGTATTTTTCACCTGTTACCTCGAGACACGGATCCTCAGCAAGCATTTGACGTCAGTTCACGTAGTTGGTCAGCTATTTTTATCATGAAAGCAAAGAAAAAGACTAATGCACCTGCTACTGTTATTTAGCCTTCGGCAAATCCTCCTTTTTTTGTCATGGGCACCCACGACATCTTTAATTGGTGTCCGTTTTTAGAAACGGTTTATTTTTAACAAAAAAATATTTTTTTTAACTCTATTCACTTTGCTCATGATGTAATTAATTTTGGGCATGCACCTACTCGATTAGTTTTCTAACTGTTATAGGTGTCCCAAACTCTACACTGTAACAACATATATCATCAAACTTGCTTTTCCTTTTTCTTCAATTTTTGTTCAACAATATAATTATAAAATCATTCTAACTTAACGTACATAGTATTTTGTGTAAG
>OFEP01000005.1_pt1 | contig 18757 bp, 8 predicted proteins | sample 1521161 | NCBI WGS metagenome assembly OFEP01 (sample SAMN04272335, study PRJEB24112) | coral metagenome | biome: Coral reef; feature: Shallow seawater; material: Coral tissue | host: Coral | place: China: South China Sea | collected 2014
GAAACAACAAAAATGTTTTTGCCCGAGGTCGCCAGACTGTAATTGACATGAGAAGTTCAGGTTTATCATTCTTGACTTCTCCCGAGACCATATGTTTTCATTTAAACATCTCCAATAAAATTTCTCTTTTAACCTGTAACGATTTTTTATGCAACTTGTGATGAAAAAAAAAATGTTGCAAGTTTCGCGATCGAATGCGCGTAATATGTGCAAACTCAATGCAACCAATGATGGAATGACTGCCTCAGTTTGGGGCTTTATCAGCATAGTTTCGTGAAGGAAAAAAACCGCGGTGTTATTTTTTAGAAAAATTGACGATTTCCAGTCCCTCAAAAATCAATGCTTGATAGAAAAGATGTTGGATAGATGTTTAAACGGTTTTATTCAGTGTACTAAATTTATGTGACTTGCTTGTTGTCTGGAGCAGTGATTTTAAAAGGTTCTGGAAAATACTTGCGTACAATTGACTCAGCTTACATGCTGTTGTTGATAGATGAGTTGTACTGGTCGACTATCTAAGTCTCACCACAATTTTGCAGAGCCAGTTTGAATAACGTTTTGGGGCGTCATTTGGCTCAGTAGAACGCGATAGTATGCTTGTTAGTGACCTGCAGCAATTTGATTTTTTGTGAAGCGAGGCCAAGCGTAGTGCATCTTGCCTGGTGACAGGACCTGAAGTTAACGACATGGCCGGAGTTGATTCCTTGGCTTTTCTGACGCACACAGTCCAAAATAAGAGGCTTCTTCATCGAACTATGTAAGTAAATACCAGGACAGATTATATCAGTTTTCGTGAAACACTCGAGACAATCTGTACATTGTAAATAAACTATAACACATGTATCTCTACTGCTCAACTGCTCGAGAATTGAGAACAAGATGCTCTTCTTCGCGTCCAAAGTTTCGCCTCTTCCTGTAAGTTTCAGTAGGCCGTTAGGAATTTGAGTTATTTTGGCAAGCACAAAAGTACCTTCGAATTGAAGGAACCTGAAAATGAAAGTTGACTAAGACAGAAAAACACCAAAGAGATACTAACAAACCATGAAGGAACAAGGATGGTTAAGGATGGAGAAGATTGACACGGATTACAAACGACGAGATGCACAAAAAGCGACATAGCTCGTTTCATCCATTGGCATCATTTGGAGGGTGGAAAGAAAATGAATTTGTATTAAACCTGCTATAAATACGTTGAATGTTCTAATTAGGAAAATCTGTTGGACGTGTCTCAGTGCTCTTGTAGCTCGAGATGCACTTGAACTCAAATTTGCTAAAAGGTGAGGGAAACAGGTACAAGAAAATTAAGCTTATTAGGAAACAAAAAAAAGCCTGGTATGTCTCCGATAAACCGAGACAAGCTTGAGCAAAGAAAACACAACGTTTCATAGTGCTTATTCCGGTATTGCAGCTGAAACGATAAACGAAACTGAAAAACGGGCAACGCTCTCAGTCGCCCAACAATAAATTTCGTTTTTGTCAGTAGATTTGGCATTAACTTCGCAGTACGACAACCTCGTTTGAAGACACTACCAGAGAGTATCTGTTTTGAGAAAGGTTGGAGATATGAACTTATTAATCGAGTTGATATCTTCCAGAATTAATACAATTAGTGATAATATTTTACCACAACGGTCAAGTTTGTTTTTAAGCAAAATATTTCACTTCGCCCTTGACCTTCAACTGTTACAACGCATAATATTATTGCAAATTTTCCTATAGTTTGCAGCTTGAAAAAACTACTTGACAAATGTACAACATTGCAGCGAATAGTGAGTGGTCGAACGAAAATACAGGAAGTTGAATTTGATATGAGAGCAGGATTAATGTTGTGGAAACTGACTTGGTTTTTGTGGAAAGGTGAAACAAAATCCGTGTTAAGGGTATGATTCTGTTTCTTGAAAACAAAACGTAAAAAGTTGTTTTAAAAAACAGTGTTCTGTATGTGTTGTTGTGTGGAGAGCAGAGTTCAAGTTTGAATCCAGTTTTAATTTGGTTTTGCACTTTTGGGTTCACCAACACTTTGTTGCGAGAATTTGTTTTTTGTTTTTGTTTTGTTCAGTGTTTTTTTTTAAGAGACCAATTCAATTCAATGTTGTCCTCGACCCCGGCCAGCAACGAAGGGGGCCTTCTGCATATCTGTGAATCAGTTTTGAGGCCTTCTGCTGATATTTCTTCAGAAATGAACATATCTCTACGTCGAGGATGTCGTGTTGACAGCCCCTCTGTGTTTTGTGAGAAAAAATAACTTGTTTTTCTCGTTTAACCAGGACAGAATACTCGCAATGCTCAGAATTAAGACCTGTTTGCCAAAAACCTTGCTTTTTGAGCAACAAATCTGTACCCTTTCTGTCAGCTGTGAAGTGTAGTAAATCCCTCATAAGCCACTATAAATAGCATCGAATGAGCGAATAATTTTGCTTTTCAGCATCGCAAACAAGCAAAACTATTACAATACCTTAAGTTCACGAGACTTAAAACGTGACTGAGGAAACTTGAGTTAATTGCTGATTGAAATTGTAGCCCAGTAAAAGTGTGTAATAATTCCCTGTTCTTTTATTATTCGCCTTTTCTATTTAAAATGGATGAGCATAAGTTTCTTTAATATTTAAATTCCAGTGAGATTATTATGAAAAAGTGGATTTTGCTTAGTACCATCTTTCTTCATCCTGCATATCGCATCCTATTAACAGTGGAACGATCTTTTATTTGCCTTTATGACTCCGATTTGTGTTATCTGATTACCTACAAGACAACAAAGTGTCCAAGGTGGATAGCGAGGCCGAGGGTTGTGTATGTCTGGGGGGGCGGGGTAGGGTACATGGTTGGGCGTGGGAGATTTTCTCACAGATGAACTATTGGCCACCAGAACGACTTCTACTCGCGAAGTCTACGCTGCAATTTCAAATAAGGCAAAATACAGAATTTCGGAAACGAAAAACACCTCCGTTACACAGAATTCATTTTGGCAACCTTGGTCTTTTGGGGTTAGATTTTCAACGCTGTTTTAAAAAAGCTTCACTCAGCATATTTCCTCTACTACAGTTCATCGTTCTATAGGTCAGGCTTTATTCAAGACGCCTTAATTACATCTACTTTTGTACTGATTTCGTTTGTCCACCTCGCAAGATTTCCGTGTTTTAAGGACCAAGGATGTTTTGATAAATTCTTTTAATTTCTGCGAGGCACGAGGAAGTCTGTTTGTAGACGTGCAATTGCGCAACTGTCTGCAAGGAATATGCAATCACTTGGGTAATGAAAAGCTCTTTGACCTATTTATAAGTGGCGTTTCCTTCTCCTTGGACTTGGTAACGTTTTAATTAGATCATTGTTTCAACCTTTGGCTTCCCTTGTTGAAATTTCATTTAACCTTCGATACAACACCGCCATGTGCACATTACGTAATGACCGTTCTTCAATATTACACGCTCCAAAATTTCCACCACGCGTTTTCCTCTTAAGTTGTGTTTTTTTCCGCGTGGGTTAAATTAACTGAGAAGCCAACTATTGGCTTTATGCGACAAGTGGAACAGTAACTCATGAACTCTAATTTCTTGCTTAGGAAATCGAAGAGACCCGGAAATGCGTTGCTGTTAGCTTGCGTCTAACAAATGTTCTAACGCACAAGGCCATTGAAAGCAAACCACAGATCACCATAATAATTCACTGTGACCTCATTTACTTCGTCAACAAACGAAAACAGCATTCCAAGAGGACGCAATCAGAGGAGCAATTTTATCGCGGTTTTTTTGCGATGAATATGTTTTCAACTGTTGATTGTTACGCCTTTTTCTAGATCATTCCGAAGATAGATTTTCGCTGCGCGCAGATTTGTAAGGATAGGAGAACATTTTTGGGGGTTAATATTTGGTTACTGTGTCTGCGGAAGTTGGATTTGGTTTCGCATGCGAAACAAAAACCCTTGGACCGCCCTTTTTGGCCTGTCAGGGTTAAATATAATTTTGTATAAACACAATTCATCAAGCTGTCTTTTGGCTATTATCATCAGCTCTTAGTGTTTTCTTAATGGTGCAATTTTATCCGGGCGAAATGTGAGCTATTAAAAGAATGCACCCAAGCGACTCTTTGTCTAGATAGCGCGAGAGAATTCGACAGCAAAAAAGATTCAAGCTATTTTTAATCGGATTCTCAGCGAAAACGCTTTGCAACTGTCCCTGGGGTTTTTTGTTGGCTCTAACGGTGAATTGTTGTCAACGGCTGGCCAGGCCCGTTAAAAATAATCCATTTAAATTTGCTCTCTCTAAAAAAGCCCTGTGCGTGACTTGTTGTAATGATATTACACCGACTGTGGCTTGCGATAGCGGGCGGTCGATCAACTTCAATAAACATATTTGTTTGGCAGTATCTACTTGGCATTTCTCGGGGCTTAATTATGCAAATTAGCTGTAAAATCATTTTGCTCCTATCACCGGCAACGCCAGCGTTAGGAGTACGTGGTGCACGGGATTCGAGTGTCGTCGAACGACTGAATTCCCTGCTGTTTTTCTATGTTTTTGCGCTTTACTGATCTTGGCAGGTTCAAACGGCGACCGTCACTTGAAACAATACATTGTATAATGCTTATGTAAATATTCAAAGCTTGCGTGTCCTTGCGTATGCTTTTGGGAAAAGTGAAAATTATCCATCTCGAATCTTTGAGATCCGTTATCAGAGCATGTCATTAAACCTGCCGGCCGATGACAGTCGATGTCTCAGCGTACGGGAGGGTCAAATGGAATTTCTTGCTCGCTTCCTGAAACAAAGACCTTTACTTAAGGGGAGGGATTGTTCTCAATTGTATCTACTGGCGTGACTTTAAAGACTATCAACAAAGTAAGTAACCAGAGAAAAAGCAAAAGAAACGCGCTTAGCGACAGTTTGAGTGTTTCTTGCTTATTTCCTTTTCGTGATATCTCGTTTCACGTGCGCACGCCTAGGTGTTAAATTGCTGTTTACACAAATGTAGTTCACGCGCACAGTCATGCGAACTTCTCTGGTGTCTTGACGATCCTTTTAGACCTCATCTGACTTGGAAATTTCATGTACTGTCGAGCCGAAATAGCCTAGAGCTGTTTCCTAACAGTGTGAGTCGTAAGCGCGCGCGGTAAAAATAAAACCGCACTGGCGCTTCAGACAAAGAACCTTCTCCATGTCAACCAAGGAGTGATTTTGACCAATCATTTGCTCTTTGTGACAACTGAATCCAATAGAGCTGAACGTTCCTAAGCCCCGGGGCAATTTTTAAGTCAAAACTGTTAAAGAGCCCTTGAACCTCCGCTTGACAGGCCGACCATATATAGTAATCGTCTCCACGGAGACCGGACAGTTCCAACAGATTATGTCAAAGTTCAGCTTTTTCAGACATGACACGGGCTTATGTTTTTGCATAGCGAGGTATTGTCGCTCGCGGACCGACCGTCCTCTACACATCTACATATGCCACTTAGCTGCATGAAAAAACCATTCGCGCAACAGATTTTGAGCCGAGTAAGTGAACGCGACCGCTTGTGCCGTGGGAAAGCCACTAATTGTTTCCGCGTGTAATGTTTCCTCGCCGCTGAGAGATTAATCACGGGAGCACGATCCGCTCGCGCTCTCGCGAAGCACCACTAACTGTTGGATTTATAATTATATCCGTAGTCCTAATTTGCCGGGTGGTATGGCCGTGGTTCCAGTCTCAACAACATGGTGCACGGAGAAGACCGAACCGGTGGAGGAATCGTCTGAAAAAAATGTACAGCAAGTGGAATGCGCAGTTTGCGGTGACAAGTCCTCTGGAAAGCACTACGGTGTGTTTACCTGTGAAGGCTGCAAGTCGTTTTTCAAACGCAGCGTTCGCCGTAACCTCAGCTACACTTGCCGAGCTTCGCGCAACTGCCCCATCGATCAGCATCACCGAAACCAGTGTCAGTACTGTCGGCTGAGAAAGTGCATCAAAGTCGGCATGAGACGCGAGGGTACGGGTGAGAAGTTTTCACGTTAGTAACAAATCCGTGTGCGTCAGTCACTTGGCTGTTACAGTAGTGAGTAGTCCCGGTAAGTGCCTGACTAGCATGTTGAATGAACCTTTTCACCTTTTCTCGACAGCCGTTCAGCGAGGTCGCATCCCTCCAACGCAAGTTCCGCAACCGAGTCCCCAGCATCCCTCGCTAAATGGCGGCGATGTAGCCAATGGTCACTCGTTTTTATCAGGATTCATCAGCCTGTTGCTTAGGGCTGAACCCTATCCCACAGCCCGCTACCAGCAGGGTTTGAACATGCCTTGTGGGATCATGGGCATTGAGAACATCTGTGAACTGGCGGCTCGTTTGCTGTTCAGCGCTGTGGAATGGGCTAGGAATATACCCTTCTTCCCCGATCTAGCTGTGACGGATCAAGTAGCGCTGTTACGTTTGGTGTGGAGTGAGTTGTTTGTGCTAAATGCCGCCCAGTGTCCAATGCCGCTTCAAGTTGCCCCTCTTCTAGCCACTGCTGGCATCCACTCGAACCACATGTCCCCAGATAGAATGGTGACGTTTATGGATAATGTTAGGATCTTCCAAGAACAGGTTGAAAAGTATCGAAATCTCCACGTGGATGCTGCAGAATTCGCTTGCCTCAAAGCCATTGTGCTCTTCACTTCGGGTAAGTTGGATTCAAGTTCGAATTTTGGCAACAGGGGTTTGCAAGTGCTTGATATTTTTAATACATTTTAATATTTTATAGCAGGTCGTGTAGATCGACAGAACTAGATGCGTTGGTTGTGCCAAATTAATAAGTAGAGCCCTAACGAGCGTGTTTCGCGCCTGAAGAAGTATCGATCGCGCCACACACAGACAACATCATTTCAAGTTCCCAATGTCACCGAATATAATTGTGTTTTCACAGATGCCTCCGGTTTGACCGACCCACAGTATATCGACAGCCTGCAGGAAAAGACGCAATGTGCTTTGGAGGAGTATACAAGGAATCAGTACCCGAATCAACCAACCCGTTTTGGAAAATTGTTGTTGAGGCTGCCTTCTTTACGCAGTATCAACTCGTCTATAGTCGAACAACTTTTCTTTGTTCGTCTTGTGGGTAAGACGCCAATCGAGACCTTGCTTAGAGATATGTTATTGTCAGGAACGCCTACAAGCTGGCCTTATCTTCCTTGCTCTTAAAGACACCCGACGAGGAGAGAATTGTGCGTTCCTCTGAATAGCTAAAGCTATTGCGACCTCTTGCTGTTCTTCCAAAGAACACTAAAAGTTTTCCACTCTTTCAAAATTTGTTAGAAGAATACGGGCTTTAAGCCCTAAAACCTTTAGTATTTTTTAGGTAGCGATTTATAAAGGATATTTGTTGTACTTTGGAGAACTTACAGTATTTTATAAGTATTTGCAGAGGATACAGAATGGAACTTGTTCCAAAAGTGAAACTAGAAGGTATGATTTCGATATTAGTGACAGAAATGATGTTCGAAGTATATGTTATGTAAATATGTTTCAATCCTAGACGCTCGTACGAGACTTCTTACGAAGTTCGTGGAAAGACTGGCTAATAGAAAATGTATAGGAGTTATATAGTTTGTTTTTTACACAGCAGTGTGTCTCCGAAGTAGCTTAGCTATTTGTTAATGTATTTTTTCTCCATCGAACTATAAGTTCGCTGTGTGTTTGATTCGTGTTTATGGCCCGGCCAGTGTTGCTTAAAGCAACAACATTGTAGCTAGAATTTTCTAAGGTGTGTGTCAGAAATTGAATGTCCAAGACATTACTACTGAAATTATACAAAATTAAAGGAGAATTTTGGAAAAAAATCAGACGTGTTATCTCGAAATTGTCTCTCAGACACAATTGTGGAAGTGGACCTCGACCGGTGTAATATCACATGCAGAATTATTCTTCATTCATAGTAACTAAATATAAAATCTGGGTTATTTAGTTTGGGCGTCATAGGTCAAGATATCTCCTGGCTAGTAAATAACAGAAACAAATCATTCATTTCTCTTCGTATTATGCACCTCTCTCGACCCGATAAGACCGAATTTATCTCACGGTTTCTTTTAACGTTGATAAAATCATCCACGTTGGCAGACAGAAGCCATTTGAAAACATAATTAGTATTCCGACCAACTGTTTCACGTTGAATTTACATTCGCTGAAGCCCTCCGCTTTTACAAGGGCCCACTCTCTTTTTATTTGAAATTTAACTGGATTAAATGAACAGTTACATGGGAAACACAAGCGATAGGCGTGGAACTTGTCCATAAGTTTTCCCGAGACGAAAGGAGGCCTGTGTAAACAACCTCTTGTTTTCAAAAATATTTGGCTGGTTAAACAATGTGAACTCCGGTATTTCGTCTGTTCCCTACTCGTTGTCGAATTTGCTGGGTTTCTTTATTCTTTTTAAAACACATGTGACGCAAGGAAACATTTTTTTCTTGGCGAAGACGCGTCTAGTTGAAGCAGGTTGCGTTTTAGCCGTAGCGTCATTAAACACTGGGCACAATTTTACGCAACACTAATGCACGCCTTTCTTTAATGAACAGCCGTCGTGAACGGGAAAACATTAAAACTTGCTATCATTGCAAGTGGTTTGATAGTATTTCCCAATGTCGACCAAGTTGGTGGCGTAATCCTCTCCGGGATTCTGTTTGTTTTACGATGAGCCCCTAAAGCCAAACGTTCACCCAAAATACACATCTGAAACGACCTATATGAATAATTGCTTTGACACGGAAATGCCCTAGCTTCCCTCGCGCTTTCGTCTTTTGATATTTATTTTCTTGCTAGGTAGAAACCTGCATGGTCGAATTTATCGGACTTTAGGCTAGATTTCAGGGTCAAAGAAAGTAGATATCCCATGGTGTTTTTGTCGCTTATCAACTGACCTCTTGTTTGGTAAGTCGGGGTTTTGGACACTGTTTCATATATCGCCGCGGTGTAGTCTTGTATTCGTTAAGGGAAACAATCTTTCTTTTATTCTTAGCGTAAGAATCTCTGAAGTCGAATCTAATCGTTGCCGACCATTTATTTACTTGTTCATTTATTTGTCGTAAAACGTTGAAGTAATGTCAATTTGAACAGAACTGCCGTCTTTCCATCGATCGTTAACTTTCAACTGAGACAATTCAATTCAGCGTTACACATCAAAAGTGACCCCTGCGTTAAAGACTTGTTAAACATCACACCGAGAAGCTACAAAATTAACCTTGTGAACCGCTAAAGTTTCTGTTTAATGAATTGCAATAAAGATAACTAATTCGCGAATCTTTTGCCAAGATTTGGCACTCGGGGTCGATGAAACACTCGTTCGCTTGCCTACGTGGTCCAACGCGGCATTGGTAAAAGAATTTGCTGTTCACGGTTGTATTAATCCCCTCAGACACGAGATAAACACTATTCCCTTTCTGCAGTTTCGTTGATCTTAGTTTTTATTCAAAATAAAGAGCAATGTTTACTCTGCGTCACTTTGCGCGATAACGTGCCACTCATAAAGCAACCCGTCCACGACACGAATGAAGCTGAGAAAACGCTGAAGCGAAACGTTATTTGTTTTAAGTTTTATTAATTTTTCTGCGACTTCCTGTTCTCAAATCTCCCTTTCAAATGCTGTTGCCTTCGTCGGAGTCTTCCCTGTTTTACTGTTGCGTGATGTCGTGAGTTCACGACTTAGTTTAATGTTTTGCAGGGTTTCGAATTGTAACAATACACGCTATTCCAAGGTTGAACACGTTGTAATCACATTACTTCGCTGCAATTACCGACCTATCGACCTCTGATATTTCTCTGCCATAGTGGTTTCTCCCCTCGTGAAGTGCCAAGCCTTTATGCGGCAATGGGGTTCTAAGGCATCCTTCTCGTGACTTTCCGTGTAAAATACGCCTAGAAAACCTAATTAAAAGTTTGCGTGCAAGGCAAGGTTTTGCGTGTACTCATAAAATTCAACAATGTCTGCGTCGTATGTATATTAGCCAAAAGCAATTTCGTTCGATTGTTCGCATGTCTGTGCTTTGAAATTCGCTTTGTCGGAGCTTTTTGAAATTGTATGCAACGCCAGATCAATTTTACTTCAGCTTCGAGGCACAAGCGCACTTTAAAGAGGAAGATTCATTTTTGCCGCTGAAGTAGCCACTAGAAAATTTTTATGAGTTGAAACCTAACTTCCTCGTGGCAGTTTTTTTCCTGATCGGAAAAGGAAATGGATCAATTTCCATCCCAGGTGTATGTCAATAGCTTTATGTCTAAAACGCATCACTGAATTCTACTCGGTAAGAGCAAAATTGATGCGAGAAAATTTTAACTGTTTTCAAATAATGATTAACTGAATCGACCTGGTCTCGGAAAATGTACTGTGTTCGAAATAACATGCTGTATGTCTTAACCCAATGCTCCTTGAAAGAACCTCAGCACAATTGCCCTCGATGTTTTATTATACATCAATCAATTGTCGGCATTAACCCCTTTGTGTTGGGCGCCAATACAAAGGAAAACCTTGTCACATCTCTACAGAGTTGTTGAACTTGCATTAGGAGAGGGAAATGTTCCTTGCGTGTCCTCACAGTGCTGATTATTTTCAAATTCCAGTCATTATCCACAATTTGTAGATGGAATGTTTGATTATGGGCGAGCAACTCTGTGTTTTGACGCGCATATTTCATGTTGTGACTAGTCACCTTGGAAAAGCTCGACCTTCATGGCTTTCCGGAGTGAGGGTTTCTAGCAGCTTCCACTTGAAATGTCCTCATCTGGTTCTAGTGGTCACTGCAACTCTGATATTAATTTCTTTTGGAAATTAGTTAAAATGGAATTAGGGATTTGAGCTTTCGTGTGGCAACAGAAAGGACACTCACTTCTAATTAACATTCTTAACCTCGGGCCATACGAAATGTATTCATTATGATGTCTGAGTGAAACACACTTCAGACAAAATTAATATAACATTAAAATCCGCGCAAGAAATTGTAAGTTTTTCTTTATTTAGGGCTGCATACAAATTTCACTGCATCGGTTCCCAGATAATGTTGAAAGCATAACAACGCAACAATGGCGGTCACTTGGGTCAACCTTTTAGACAAATACTCAAGTTCGTCTGAGATATTTGTTTTCTTCTCGTTGACCTAGTTTATCGCTTGCTTTTGTAAACTTTCATCGATTCCTCGTCTGGTAAAGCTTGAATTACCGCGACCATTGCGCAACAAGTGAGAAAATTGCGTCGCAACTCGTTTAATATCTCATCCAGTGTATTTTTCCCGACTTTTTCTAAAACTTCCGCTGGCCGTACGACAGAGCTATCTCAAACAGGACTTAAAAATATCGTTTAGACGAGTGGTTAGTTTATTCTTGGCTTTTCTAGCGAAATTTTTAAAGGCCGTGACATAAGTAAAAGAGCGAAAAAAAAATCATTGAAGTTGTTCTTCAACGTTGGCGGCGAAGCTGCTTAATTATTTACTGTTACTTTTTGGCGATGTTAATGGCAATCCAAAAACGCTGGTCGACCAATATTTCACAACGCTTTCGCTTTGATAAATGGAAGGAACTGCAAACTTAAGCTGTCGCCAGAGTGTCGCTGTTTTAGTGTAAAACGCCCGGTAGGGGACAAAATTAAAACTCGGTGTGCCACCTTTTTTTTTCAGTGTAAACGTCGTTCAGTTTCTCCGCTGATTTTCTTTGTGCCCTATATATTTGAGTGCCTTCTCTCTTCAAACGAATATAATGAAGTCAGCAGTTCAAACTGACCGGAAATAGTTATGCAGTTGAAAGTACATTTTAATTTCTACACAATACGCTTTGAACGTGACCAGTAGAAGCTACTGAATTGTGTCCTAACCAAAACACTGGAGGATATAATATAAACACTGAACAGCGGGGTGAAGTCGCCTCCATTCATAATTTTAAGTCACTGTCGTGTTAATTAAACTTCACTGAGATTTCAACTTAACATGTAGATAATGTTTGCTTGAACAGAAGGAGCAGCAACTCTTAGGATACGACAATTGTGAATAGTTTGCGAGAAAGAGACTTTCTCTGTTGGCTTTTGAAGAATACCACAAAATGTAATGCAAAAAGCTTTTTGTTGCAGTGAAGAACTGATAGAAATATCAAGTACTGAATGATTACAGTCATTTTTCATTCGCACTTATACATGTATGGCTTCACAGATGGTTGCAAGAAACTTCGAGCATACACAATAAAACCCATTGGTGTTTAGCTAAGCAGAGCGGGAAACAATAATTTGTGTGAAGTTCAGGAAAGTTATACTAACTTACAACAGTTTCTAAGCCAACTGCATTGTTAAGAAACAAAATACAGCAAACTTTTACAACAAGGAGAGATTGGCTGCATGTACTTCCACTTGTTTGGCACAGAATATTGCAACCCACTTCTTTTAGTCGGTTTTCCCGGCAGAAGTGGAAGATTTATAAAACCATTTTATTTCACGGTTTTGTTCGTCACCAAATCGGCTGACTGTTGCATGTGCATAGTCAGTTTGCCTATGGATCAACTGAGTTGAACATGGAAATTCCTGATAATGGTTGCCTTTGTCGACGAGCTTCATCACAGGTTTCTTTGTGTTTGTGGCGTTGGATTTTCAATCCATGACATGCCATTGCGGTGGAGAATACACCCTTTACCTGTATAGTAAATTAGAAACAAATTATCAACAGTTTGAATTAAATAGTTTGCGAAACTGAAATACCAACCTGCTTCTTGCTTCTTCAGTTGCGACTTAAATTATACTGAAGTGGGAAAAATTCTAGAAATCGTACAATCCTAACCTTCAGTGTATCAACCTGGAATAACAGAACTCAAAATAGCTTCTTTCAACCTTTTTCAACCTGTGCCTGTGCAAGTGTAATTCATGATCATTAAGTAAGACAGAAATACGAGTAACTTATTTCCCAGCAATGCTGTAATTCTTTGTATCACACCCGAGTAAACAAGAGGGATATAGAACATTCTGCAACTGAGACCAAATTCGTTTTGCTATAAAGACCCATAGATTCAGAACATGTATTTATTTTATTACTGGAAAAGAATTTAAAAACCTTAGTTCGATAAATTTCGGTGAAGAAATAGAGTCTAATGGAAAATCACATGACCATGAAGAAGGGTGAACACGCCTGGAGCTATGTCTAAAATACATAAATACACCATGGTTCGTAGCTTTTTTTCATTCACATATCCCGTGGAAAGCTCGATATCCTTTAATATCAGTACTGCATTGCAAATAAATATCAAACTTACATCACTTTTTGATTTTGCTACAAGAAGTTCGTTTAGAATGTTACAGTTAACTGAAATTTTGAAACAAGAACACGAGGACTGAGTTAATTTGCTCGAGCATTGTGAACCAGTGATCCTTTCCTTCATCGAGGCAATTTAGTTCTTTATTTAGACTACTCGGGGCGCGGGGCAATTAATTTTGACGATAAACTTGCATTTGAAAGGAGAACAAAGGAATAAAAAGGAGCACACCAAGAAATTATTCATTCGCAACACAGCCAGACATGCAGCTGGATGTGGCTGACTTAGTTGAGTAATAACACCCTTGCTGTCTGCGGACAATGGCGGCCTTAAAATAACTTGGGACAGAAAAAAATCAGTAGCAAATACCTTAGTGTCTTCTGATTTAAACCAAAAGCTATTATTCAAATGTAGTCTCAATGTATGAAGCAAACCCTAGAAACAGCACACCACTGTACCGCATAGTAGGTGACCTTAAATATCGCACGAAAATGAATCTCGGGTAAATCATGATACGGTTCGTCGATAAAAGCAGCTGTTTCAACCGAGAACTCAGCGGGTTTCATAATTCTTTAACTTCAAAAATGAGGTTTCTACACTAGATTTCGAAGCTGCAAATACAAGCTACCTAGGAATGCCACTACACTGAGATACCTCTAAACTAAATCACTGTGTTGTACTGAGCTCAAATTTGTAACTGCATGTGAAGAACGGCTGCAGAGTCTAGTGACAAAGACTCATAATTCTAAGGGTCAATTTTACCCTGGGCAAGGAAACCGTTTCATGGGTAACTATCAAATATTGCCAAAAGCCTTAACAAAAATTATCCATTCCTTCCTCTTTTTACCAATCATTTGCTCACGATAAGAAATATATGATTAAACTGTGCTCTGATGATACAGTTTATGAATATTTGTTGCACTAATTGCAAAGTTCAACTGGGACAATTTGTGGTTTTAAAGTCAAGGAGTGCTTTCTCGTCACGATACCTTCATTAGCCGTTAAATCGTATAACTGCTGCATAAAATTGCTTAAAAAGACGTCAGGGAAGACTAGCTAGAATTTACAGAGTTCGAGATAACAGTGATTATTTTCAAATATTTGCTTTATCATTTCATTAATTGGACAGTACTCTATATATTACTGGCCTCGAAAACGTTCGAGTTTAAAAGATCTTTAATGCTGTTTTTTTAATGTTTTAGCAGGAAAACGGGTCTGCTTTTTTCCAAGACATATTTTTTAAAACCCCGAACATGACAAGACTAGCAGTAATCAAATCAAAGGCCTCATATCATTTTCGTAGTATCAGTTTCATAAAGATATCACAAGGATTTATCTCTTACTCTTGATTAGGTCAAGACGCGGCGTTGCAAAAGGTTTCACCAAAAATCACGGAAGTTAAACAATCTTTATTTTTCAACTTATGGCATCTTAACTTTGACTCAGGAAAGCGAAAGGTGTACGGTTCAAACTCGTCTAGAGTTTAATGTTCCACTCTTTTTATTTTAGCTCAAAAATATATCCACAGTTGCCATGGTAGCTGCATAAGTGAGATTATATCGTGATATTTCATCAGTTCCGTAATTGAATGGCGCAAAATAGCATTGCTAACATTTTTGACAAGTTATGTCATAAGGCTGTCTGAAATTGCGCAATTTTAAATGGGCAAATACTACATTCGATAGCCAGCTTTAATTTCGCGAGTGTGTGCAAAGAAAACATAGATACAAAGTTAACACAAATTCATATTAAAGTGAAAAAAAACTGAGGAGTTTGCTAGCTCTGGAGCCCCATAGCGGGCTCCTGGCCAGCGTTTTAAGGGTTTTGCTTATAATTTGATTATGGGGTGTTATGCACTCAGCTATTGTAGCTTTTCACGTACGTTGTTTATTATCCGAATTCCTTTAGTTTTGAGAGGCATGTGTTTCCAAAGTTAATCAGGAAGTATTAAATTAACGACCACGTACTTGAATCCCGCTATGTGATAAGTCGGATAATGCTGATAGTGATCAACTGCCAGTTAGATGGACAGTCAGTCAGATGGACAGTCAGTCAGATGGACAGTCAGTCAGTCAGTCAGTCAATCAGTCAGTCCGTCATTCAAACAGTCAGTCATTTTCAAGTCAGTCAGTCAGTCAGTCAGTCAGTTAGTCAGTCAGTCAGTTAGTCAGTCAATCAGTCAGTCAGTCAGTCAGTCAGTCATTCAAACAGTCAGTCATTTTCAAGTCAGTCAGTCAGTCAGTCAGTCAGGCAGTCAGGTAGTCAGTCAGTCAGCCAGTCAGTCAGTCAGTCAGTCAGTCAATCAATCAATCAATCTGTCAGTAAGTCATTCAGTCAACCAATCTATCAGTCACTCATACAGTTAGTCAGTCAATCATTCAATACAAGCAATAAAAAAAGTAAACTATCGAACCCCCACTAACGACCACCTCTTTTCAACGGCTACTTCTCTACAATGGCCGCTTTTTTGCTTTGGTGGACGGTCCATTCATTCACTCTTATTTAAACCTCTTTTCAACGCCGGCCACCTCTCCACAACGGCAACGCCCCTTAAAGCACGTCTTAACTGTCTGTCGACAAACGCCACTTATTCCGCTTACTTATTTGTTGTTTTTTTTCCTTGTTTTTCTTTGTTTGTCTTCGTTATTAATTATTTTCACTGAGCTCGATTTGCTTTTATGTTTTTCTGGGTGAATTTACCTCATTTTCTGTTTTAATTGTCTGTTTTGTAACTAAGAGTTCTTCTATGTTGCTAAAAAAATGTTTGTTGTTGTCAGCTCATCAGCGACTGACGGAAGGTGCACCATTTTTCTTTGTAAAAGATTACGAAACTTAATCCGTATAACGTGTGCTTTACGTATTTATATGCTACAATAAAGTATTTAAAAATATTTAAAAAAATTGTGTACCCACGTTACACCTCTTCCTCTCCATAATCTATAATTAACGGTCACTTTCTTTTGTCCCCAAGGTAATCATTTTGGAGAGGTTTCTCTACAGGCAAGCCCAGGTGATCGCTCACGGGAGGTGGTCGGTGACGAGAGCTTAGGCCATAGTGGGTCAAAATTTTGCCTATTTAGCTATGGTAACTGTAGAGACCTACTAAATTTTTAAATGCTTTGTTTATGTGAAAAGTCAATTTCAAGCAAAAAGTCCGGTGTTTGCCATTGAAAAATTTTCGTCTTCTTTATTTCCCTGGAATACGATAATGTTCCAACACCTTATCCAATTTCCGCTCCATTTTCTGTCGAGTGGTCGCTTAAGCAAAAGAAATTATTTCAAACTTTTCGCTTGAGAACTTTTGGTATTTGGGAAAATTGATCGCTGAGGAGGGGTGGTCGCTTAGGAGAGGTGGTCTCGACTCTCGACTATAGTCGAGAAGCTTGAAATACATACCATAATGAACACACCCAGAACAGCAAGCCCATCATCTTTATCTACTGCTTCGGCGATGCTGTCGTACTTAGTGTTGTAGCTGACGAAGTGCAACTGTAAAAGAAGAAAGAGAAATTAATGAATAAAAGCAAGGAAGAGAGGAACAATAAAGGAAGGAAGCTTAAAATAAAATTTAAATTCAGATAATGCTAGCAGCGCGACAAATGCGTTAAACTTTAAAAAGGTTTGGAATTAATAAGTTTTTGGTTTTCCTGGAAACTTTTCCTGAAATTTTCTGTACCATTTGCTCTCGTTCCTAAAATTGCGAAATTCTTGGTCGAACTGGTGCCCAGTCTGCCCGCACGTTCAGCTGGTGCCCAGTCTCCTCGAAGCGGTGTGTTCATTTCACACATGTCCGAATGTAGCTAGTTGTACCACCATAAACATTGAGCATTTAACATGTAACGTTATGACCTCGTAGGTGTTTTTTATCTTAGTGAACTACCATTTTCAGGTTTCCTTCAGTTTCAAACTGATTTTGTAGATGGCCCTAACAACTCAAAATGGCGTGACTGTACTCCTTTAACAAGAAGAGATCACCATCTGTTGTTCTTAACGTCACTCACCTCAGCGGCGTATGGCTTCCCGTCCAGGAAGTGCTCCGACCCATTCATGTTTGTTTTGCCCCAGTGCAAGTGAAACTGAACCGTGTTGAATTCACCAGTTAGGCCTCCGCCGCTTACACTGTAGAACTTGTCAGGGAATGAGATAACAAGGCTGTGGCCATTGTTCGTAGCAGTAAAGTTAACGTTAGGCGTCTGGTCGTAGTTCTTGAGAGTGAAAGCACCGAAGTCTTTCTTCCAAATTGTATCATTGCTTTTTATGTCGATTGGTGTTTGTTTCTTTCCCGTCTGGCAGACACCTCCCCATTTCGCCGGACCTGTGCACATAACGAGAAAAACACGGGACAGTGAGTGAGTGGGCCAAAAGCCCAACAATCAGTTTCGTGTTAACCATTTCCCATAGTTACGCGAGTTAAATATGTCTGGCTAGTCGGTGCGAACGCTTTATTACGTCATATCTTGGAACAACTAAACATTTCTACGGCTCCAGGATGGGTGGGTGGTGGGTGGACTCACCGGGTAGGGCATTTTATCAGGAGCATTATACGTCCGAGATTTTGTGGGCTTATTTTGGGATGGGAGAAGTGGGGAAGGGAGTTTGTGCATTAGAGTGATCAGCATCTTTCAAAATGGCCGAGATTCTAATGTTTGTTTGTTATTTACAGTTCGAGTTTGTTAAACTAGGAATATCACTGCTACAACTAACACTGTAAAAGGTAAACCCTTTAATACAAAAACATCTTACCATGGTTGCCACCTATCACATAGTCCCATTTATCATCATGACCTAACAGAAAGAAAGTAAGTATAATGAAAAGAAAATTACCAACACCTAAATGTACTCTTAACCCTTCAAGCCCCAAGGGGTCTCCCTTTGACGAGTTAAATCGTCTGGCGTTAGATAGAGTAAAATCTCTAAGTGGGTCTTGGGGAGTAAACGGTTAAAAAGGGATTTTTCCGAGAAAGGTAACAAAGCTCTGTTACTAGAAAAACAAAATCAAAGACACAAGATACAAAAGAAACAACAGCTCTGCGCACACTCAAAACAAAACTTAGGTCCCGCCAGAGGTTGAACAATTATCCCTGGAACTGGTAGCGAGGGATTAGATTGAGGGGAGTCTGGGGACAAGACGGACTCTTTGACTGACAGAACTGACCCAATATCAGTCCTTGATATGTAAGTTGATATGATTTTGTTCATCAAAACCTGAAATGTGATGACAGCTATTTAAACCTCACATCCCTCAGGTGATCCTCTCATGAGGTCGCGAAAAAACAGTGTCATAAAAGGCATTATATTTAGGAAACATTGATGCCATAGGAAACTATTAGGATTCGATAAAAAGGGGAGTACTTTTTGTGATTGTTTATGACACTTGTTATTCAGTGAAATTCTGCCTGCAACTGCACCGTTCGAAGACCGAATACTTGGACGTTAATTGTCAGGACAGTGGAAACTCGATACACTCTTTTTTTTCTATAAGAATATATTTTATAAGAATATTGAGGCTGAAATTTGCGAAATTTTAAGAATATTTTAAGAATAAAGCC
>OFEP01000007.1_pt1 | contig 17757 bp, 12 predicted proteins | sample 1521161 | NCBI WGS metagenome assembly OFEP01 (sample SAMN04272335, study PRJEB24112) | coral metagenome | biome: Coral reef; feature: Shallow seawater; material: Coral tissue | host: Coral | place: China: South China Sea | collected 2014
CGACACATTGGTATTAAATTCACCGCGGCAGTCATCAATGAAATAAAATAATGAACTTTGGAATTTTTTTGTTTTACAGTTCCGTTAACATAGAAGCCGCTAAGAGCGTACTTACATCAATAAAAGCCTGCTCTTTTGACCATTGACATTTGCCTAATGTGGCTTTACAATCAGTTTTAGAATCTGTTTCCTTCCGAGACAGATAACGAGAAAGAGCGCGTTCATATGCACGCAACCTCTTCAAGTGATTTTTTTAACACGATAATACTTGGCAGAAATCGAAGTTGCCGAGTAGAATGAGCAAATAAATAATTTTTATCATATGTCTTAGGCGTGTTCCACCTCTCTTTGTGTTTTTTTAATCGAAGCACCTTTTGCAGCACGTTTTAATTTCTTAATTATAATACCAAGCTTTTGATTCCTTCTCTGATAGGTCACCGCATCCATAAGATTCGATCTGACCATTTAAACGTTTCCTTCCATTTGAAAAAAAATGTTTTCATATTTAATTTCATCACGCGAAGGGATTGAGAAACACGGCTATAAATAATTATTCACAAATGGCTTTCAATCGTGTACATATGATTTAGAGATTTACTTGCGCGAGTAAAAATCCACAACCCTGTAACACCATTACGTGCCCAAGAAAAACCAAATATTCACGATTTTAGCGCTAACAGAGAGCCACAAATGATAAAATAATACTACCGTAATAGAGTTCTGTACATCAGTAAAACAGATCGACCGCGATGAAGTTACGTAACACATAAAATATACAACTGGTTGAAAATTTCTATTTGAAGAGGCAATTCAGAAATTCATTTCCTTGCTATCAAGGAAAAAAAAACAAAAGTAAGGCAGGTGAAACAATATTTCTACTTGTTATTGAAATCTTCTTCTTCAGTGTTTGTTTTGAGTGATTTTCTTGAGTTAGTCAATCCTCCCTAGCCTTTTTGCCGTGACATTTTTATATAACACTGGATCAGGGAATTAAGAGTGGGAAAATCATTATCATGAACACAATGTTTGCTGAAAGTAGCCCTACATTACATCCCAGGGAATAACTTTTCAAACAGTTGGAGGGGGCAATCCCCTGCCATACTCCCCGAACGATGTGCAGTGCTCATCTTGCCCAGCCGCTTTGTGACAAGTTTTGTACACAAACCTTAGCACTTACTTTTTGGATGGAAACCACTACTCACAAAACAACTGACAACCCTACAGCTCCCTGCGGTACTTAGTTGTTGATGTTGTAACAGGCTTAGTCATCACAACAGCAAAACCTCTTGGCACTGCATGTATAAATTCACTTGACATGTGTAAACACTGCTGAGTTCAGAGTGCTAAAACTTGCATGAGACAATGTGCAAAGTAGGGCTAAATAGCTAGATTGTTAATGTGTTGTGTCCCATTATTTAGGACTAAGACTAAATATATACTTATTATTAGAGGATATAGTAAGTAAGTAAACAGCATTCTGACATACTTTTCCCACTTAAAAACTGTAACGACTTGATTACCTTCTCGTCACTAGTAGCATGCTGACTTATGAATAAAACTAAGCATAAGACCCCAAGTACGCATTGGGGACCTATTTTTACAGACGTTTGAAGATTTCTAACTATAACCATGCTTATTTATCTTTTTCACAGGGTATTAATGCATATAATGCACTTCTTGCCGGGAAGTTTCTAAAGATGGTGAGACTTGTTCGCTACATATTTTCACTTCAACAAAAATAATGGGGATGCAAAATAATGTACCTTGTTTTTTTCTTTTTTTTCAAATTTAAAGGGCAAAGCAGTCTACATCTTCAACTCATTTTTTTTTCAACGATTGAAGAGATTTGAAGGCAGCGTACCAGAAAATATTCTTGCTTCTATTTGTCAGGTAATTAATTATATCATTAGTTAACTGCATGCATTTGTTGGTCAGTTGAGACTCTTATTATTTGTAACTAAAGGTAGCTAGCTAGAGCTTAAAAAAAGGGATGTCTGGTTGCCAGAGCAAGTAAATTTTCCTGCTAACCAAGAAACTTTTCATGGGTGTGGAAAAGCCTTTGAAGACTTATGATCTAAGGCCCTCTCCAAATCTCAAACACTTCAACATGAGATCCCCACTGAAATTGAAACAGTAAGACCTGTTTTGCTTTAATTTGAAACTTAGATCCTGAACATCACGACAGTGTAACTTTTGCAGCCCAAAATTATTTTCCTGCTGTTCAATCAATCTTTGATACTTCCTGTTCGAAAATGTGACAATGTTACTGCACAGGATAATGTAACAGGGACTAGCTTGGACAATGAAACGGTTAACTTTTCAAGAGGATTTGCTGTAATTACCAACACCAACAATGTAACATGACACAGAAAAGGTGACACAAAGGTAAACCACAATCATACAGTGCATGTACATGTTACACAGCAGTGTCATGTGCACAAGGTCAGCTTCAATCAGCATTAATTTTAAAGACTTTTTGGGCTTAAGCAGGCTGCAAAATTTACACCTGTTGTTGATTTAAGTTTAAAATTAAAGCAAGCTGGGTTCTTAGTTTTTTTAAATTCGGAGAGGGACGACTTACATGTAGGTCTTAACATGTAGGCCTTGGATCTTAGCTTGTAGAACTTTGAGACACCCACTTGTCATTTGCACTTGCCCGATTGGTAAGAGCTCAGGCAAGTTGTCAACTTTCCCAGGACAACCAAAATTTTGGCACTGCTATTGTCTTTTTTAGCACTGCTAGTGTCTAATGTTCCTATTCTCTTGGAGCTCTGTGAAGATAGTCAGTATGTTATTGCTACTATGAACTAGGATATTTTTTTGCCTAACATCGAAATTGGGGGTATGATTTGGCAGATATTTATTGGGTTCTCTCGGTTGTTACTTTCCAGCTCATCAACTGTAAAACAAAAGGGACACAAATTGCCAGAAAACCAGAATTGCTCAATACTGTCTCTCTCTCTCTCAGTCTGATTGTCTTTCGAAAGTTTATAATTTCTTCTTAATTCTTTTCATCCTAGGTTGGATTTATTTTTCATTTCTCCAGTCTTGCTCAGTCTCTCTATCACAGAATTAGATTTTAAAAAATACATGTATCTTTTGTTACTTTTTTCATTCATAGACCAATCTGTTGAATAAGGAGGCTTGGGTTATTCCCATCAATGATGGAGCACACTGGAAAGTAATAGTAAGTAGAAGTACAGTACACTGTGGTAACTTAAAAAGCTGTGGCTGATAGAAAATAGTTAGATATACTGTACAACTACTCCTGATCAAATGCTGTGCAATGCAAGCTCCTTAAAGAAGTGTTTTCTGTCTATCCAGGCAGAACTTCAAGGCGGCTGATCATGAGATAACTTCAAGGCCATTGCTTAGTTGGCACCTGGTAGTCTTGGATGCCTAGGTTGATAGTATCAGTGACCAGATTTCTCTATGTGGAGTAGTAAATTGCAATGTAATTAGAATATAGATGAGCCCAAGTCAGTGAAGTCTTGATTTATTTAGCTAGAATTTCTACATAAAAGGCCTATAATAAAACATGTTCAAATTTAAGATTTTATTTTATTAATTATCAGCTCTACTGAGTAAATTGGTACTGAAGATTAGGGAGACTGACCAGTCTTAGATGTGAAAACCAAATATGGGAAATTTTGCGATTACCTGTGATGACATGTGCCAGTCCAGACTCCCCTCGATATGGCTTGGGCTTGATTAAAATCTGTTTTTTTTTTGAAAGTCCAAAGGGCTTCCTTACTTTTCTTTCTAAAGGCAGTCTACATATAGACATCCTTTTCTCTTTTTAGTGAGGGTGGTGATGAAAGAAATGATTGATCCTAACTTAACTCAATATTGTAGATGTTGTGGGGACTTCCTTTTTAATAGTGTTATATTTTTGGCACTGATCCAGATAGTAAACTTGATTGACAAGTTTTTGTGCCTGTATGATTCCATTGATCATGAAGAAGGTGATACTAAAGACATAAGACATTTCCAGACAGTGAGGTAAGCTAATAATAATTACAGCTGTATTATAAAAGATACACTTATGGAAGACAATGATAACAGTACATAATTATTTTATGGTTTTTAAGTGGAGGCTCATAAAAAAGGAAATCTAAAAATAATATTTCAAGTGAAACAAGGGCTGTCATTAAGATTAAAAGTGCTAACACCTGCCAGAACTCCGTGAGCATTCTGTGTTTTGGAAAACTTCTGACAATGTTCAAAAGTCTTTGGCAATTAATCCTTGGGTGATCATTAATTGGCAATCTTTGAATAATCTATGGAACTCGTTAGAAAGGTTTGTGTGATTGTCAGAGTTTTGGGAAAATGTTCAGGTGATATTTGTAAATTACATATACATGTACCTTCAGAAGTGTTGGAAAAAGGCTAATAAAATTAAAGTTTGTATAGATATTTGGAAGGCTTTGGGTTTACTTCAACCACCTTTTGAATACCAAAGATAACTAACTGGCAGTAGTCTTGTCTTTGTAAGTGTTTTTTGTACTAATTTTGGAAATCTTTGTTTTAAATTTGCTCTGGTGGTACACGGTTTGCACTGGTGATGTTATTTATAATACTTTAACTGCACTGTTCCTACATAGTCACGAATACATCAAGTAATTTTTAAGTGTATTTATCACTAACACCTTTAACTGGTGAGTAGGGACTGCCACACAGGCCAAGACCTCACTTGCACAGTCCTTTGCATCATTTTTAAAACAAGACCTACCTTTTGCCATGGATAAGGCAGAGGCTGCTTTTTCCAGTGTGATAATAATTGTACATGTAGTAAGCTTACAACAAGTTTAGATCAATATTTACACTTGCTTATCTTTCCGTTTTATGTAATATTATATTACATTGCTAATCAGTTGTCTTTAAATGAACATCTCCTAATATAATTATGCACTGGCTCACTTACATGTAACAGAAACTTAATTCAAAGAGTTCACAGTTGGTTTGGAAAAGAATGGACTTCAGTGGATTGGAAGCAGTTCATTGCTGAAGATATTCCCAAGCAGTGTAATTCATTTGATTGTGGAATTTTCTCACTGAAGGTAATGCATGGTGGACAATATTTTAGATAATTCATGTCAATAAATTGTCAGTAATAATAATAATGTACATGTACCCATATATATTTCATATGCCATGTAACTTGCAAAAATCAAGTGAACTTATTTTCAGCATCAGCACTAACACTGGTTGTACACTCTATTTATTGCACCGTCATAACGATATGATACTTTACTTTATTTAACATGGAGTTTATGCTTAGCTTAAAATCAGCAATACTATTGATGATCATACAAAACTCTACATGCAGACAACTAAAATCAAGGGAATCAAAATTAAATACAATAAATTTCGGCTGATAGCAGTCAAACTTAAGCAATCAAATTTTGCTTTTCATTTCATTAGTGCCTAGTACTTTACTTCTAGTGTCATTTGTTAGCCCAGTCCATTTCTTTGCAGCAAAATTTTTGCCTTTCAGTGTTGCCTTTTACAGAAGTGGTTTTAACAACATTATTCTGTGTTATCAGCTATTAGTCATCTTTTATAAAAATGGGTCCCCACAAGCTTTCATGGAGCCAAAAATACTATCAGATGGGTTCACATGTTACCTGTATCTGATTGGCACAGAGTTGAACAAGCTTTGCAATTAATTTTATCCTAGGGCTTCACATAATTATAGTTACAGCCAAACTTTAAACCAAACTTTATGTTGACGACATATATTAAGTGTAAACTTACATATTGATGGGCTACTCAGTCAGGATGTATATGAAATCTTGGCTACAGCACACATTGCATTATGCTCAACAGAGAGTGTTTACATTATAACTTTAATTTGATTCTTGTTGTTCCTTTTTTGCAGATCAATACTTGACTTTTTAGTTTCAGCCTTAGTTAAAGAAGTGTTTCTTTCTCTTTCCCTCTCTATAGTTTGTGGACTTTGCAGTGTCTGGGAAACCTTTTTCTTTCAGTCAGGTAAATAAACACAGTCAAATCTGGCTACCTCTCTACAATCTTATGGCAACTTTGTAATGTACTGGTGGACAGTCCAAACATTCACTCCTATATTTACCTCTCCACAACCGTAATGGCCACTAAAGTGCGTTCGAACTGCTAAGTGAAAATAATCTCTCGACAGCCGCCAGTAAAGTAATGACTGATAAATGGTGAAAACACCACTTTTTAGTTGTAAATTAAAACTAATACCTCTAGGTCACAATAGTCAATTCAGATCGTGTGCTGTTGGTTTCTTTGTTTCATTTCTGTTCTGTTGAATATATTTTGATGGCACCATATTTATTCAGTTATGCTACTACTGTAACTTAATATTTTGTATCCTAAAAATTTTACTTGTGGGATTTCATTCTTGCCCTGATGAACCCCATTAGTTAAATTTAGTACTAAATTAATACATTTACCTACATTATCTTTGCAGAAAAACATGTCAGCTCTGTGTTAATGTATTCCTCTTAAATAGGTTGATATTCCAAGGTTCAGAATGGAAATGGCTAGTGAAATCATAGCAATGAAATTACGGTTGGTCAAGCTTAAAACAGATTTTATTTGCATTAAATCATAACTGATGGTTTTTATGGAAAAAATATACTGTACATTCACAATACCAAAACTATTAAATCAACAGATCTGAAGATTCAGAGGGTTTCAATGGACAAATGGATCAAACAGTTTGTACCTGTAAGGTTTTACCCGAAATTAAAGAGCCCTTCTTAGCTGGTACTAGCAAAATAGTTTTTTATGTGTTCATTTATTTAATTAAGACAGATTCCACTCAAAGTTCAAGCTATAAGTGCAAAACTTTTTGAGTAAAATTCTAGTCACAACATGGTAATTTTTTTGAATACTATTTGAAATGTCTCACTTCAATTAACTTCTAAGTGACCCTATGATTACCGGTTAATTCTCAAGCATTCTTGAAAAAGTTAATATCAAATCTCATAAGAATGCTTAATGCATGGCTTGTGTTATTGTGTTTTCATCTAACACAAAACGTCCATTTTAATTGAAATATGGATAACTTCAAGTTCAATTTTCTCTTGTGGGGTCAGCTTGAAAGCTTAAGTCCTGGTAAGTTCGTCCTATCTCTATTCAAAACATTACTATCAAAAATGGTACATGTATGAGGTCTATATTTGCCATTATTGCTCAAATGATCTCTGGAAATCATCTTAATTAAGTAACTGATAATATAACTTTCTGTAGTTCCCTCATACAGTAGAAGGAACCAGTTTTAATTGCTAACCTTGATATAACATGCCAAGGGACTGGGGAATTTTGTTTGTTACAACAGGAGTACATTTTATACTGAGACCTGTCTGTTCATCTCTCTGTGTGTTACACCTGTAATAAATAAATTAATCAATATTGATTGATTAATTAATTGTTTTTGCAGCGAACCAGAGTCAAAGTCCTTTGTCCTGTGATGGAAATATTACAGGTAATCCAACAGGTACACTGTACTTAGTAAGAGGGGAGTGGTTGGAGGGGAGGAGGGTGATAACTTCTTTAGGCCCTGAAAAGTTGGGTCATGCAAAACTAGGCAACGAGGAAAAGGGAAGGGTCACAAGCTTATGCACCATAATCATAATAGGTTCATTTTGTTTTAATATTATTTTATGGCAGGAATGGCGAAACCATAGACATGTAGAAAATATAATATAAATTCGCCATACTGCACATGCAAAATGGTTACATTTCTTGTTATTTTTACAACTAGCTGGCATGTGTGTTAAGTTGATTGTAAATAACTTGCTTCAGTCTGTACTCCTTGATATCTTCTATCACTTGTAGGCTTGCTGCTGTTTGCTAGCATTATTCTACTTAGTTTCACTAAAATTTAAAGGCAATCAGCATTCATGTGCCTGGTAATTTTTCCATTCGATAGATCACCATTAGATAAAAATAAGAAACACATAATTATATAGAATACTTGGAGCAACTACAGAATACAGGGCCAGCAGTCATGTTACAGGCCCCTGTAGGCAGTCTTTAAGTGGGCGGAAGGAACTTTTGTCAAGTTTTCCCACAGGTGTTCTTTTGCTTTTTCCCGCCGCGTTGCTCCCCTTATTTTTCGCTCCTCTTTTGTGCGCTGTGCCCTAACTAACTGAACACCTGGAAAAGGTTAGTGTGAACTCAGTAGGTGCAAACTCGATTGGATGCAAACAAAGAGTATTCGTCAATTCTCTTTCACATTCTGCATTAGTTCAACACTGCCGCTCCACTTCAATGTTATATGTCACTGGTGCAGGCTTGTTCTTTGTTGCCATGTAAGTCTAAACAAAAAAAGGTTTATGTTTTGTGCTTTTTAATTCTTTTTGCAGCTTACCAAAGGGAAAGTCCTTTGTCCTGTGATAAAGATGTTACAAGCAATCTTCCAGGTACACTGTACATGTACTTGAAGAAAACTTGCGAGAAAGTGCAAGAATGTACAGTGTAGCAAGGGATAGGGGAAATGGTCAGAATTGATGGGGGGAGGGACATAACTTTTCAAGCCCCTGAAAAAAATGACTCATGAAAAACTAGGTGGTCCGAAAAAAGGGAGAGTTATTCATGTTGGACTTATGCAGTATTTAAAGATTTAACTCGGTGAAAGCTCAACGGATGCACTGTGCAAACTTGTCCCCTGTAGTCAGGTCTATAAAGTTAATGCTGTAATGAGTGTTTATTTACTAGAATCAGTCACGACTGTTTATAATTTAAACAGTAAGTGACATCAGATTTTATGCATTTTTGTCTTTGTGTAGAGAGCCAGAGTAGAGGTTCCTCTTCCCCTGATGAAGAAGACATTACAATTTCTGATACTACAGTGTCAAAGCTGCCAGGTACATTTACTTAAAATCTTTTAGTCTGTTGGGGCAAACTCAAAAGGGTTGGGGTGGGGGCGAACTCGAATTAGAAAGTTTATATTGAGTTAAAATGTGTGCAAACTTGATTGGGTTCAAGAAAGAGAGCATTTGTTAATTCTTGCTCTCTGCCATTCCCTGTCACGTTCTGCATCAGTTCAACACTGCCTTATAGCCAACTGGTTAGCCTCCCACCAGTTGGGGTTCTTAATAGTTTACGTTATAGTTACAATATTTCGTTATTTATTTACAGTGTCCGCAATATTAGCACAACAGTGCTAAATACATAAGACACTTAAATGAAGTTGTTGTTGTTTTTTTTGTTAAGATAATAGAAATGAGTTTTCTTTTGTAAGCTTCTGTTTTCGGGAGCAACCTTTTCACTTAAAAAGTTCTCCCTTTCAAACTGGTTATTAAATGGAATTTTCAGAAAAGATGGCACTCTTTAGCTCCACTGTTTGGGTTACCTCAAGACTCCCCACCTCCTTCCCGAGAGTCTGTAGAGACACACGCTCGCTCTCTTGCTTGTATGGTAATGTCACAACCAAGTTTTCTTGGCTTAATGGCTTTTAAACCAATACCAGTCACCCATGCATATGGTGCTCTGCTGATTCACTTTACACATGGAGCTCCACCATAACATTGTATGTTACTGGTGGAGGCTTCTTCCTTGTTGTCATGTGGGTCTAGATAGAAAAAGGTTTACATTTTGTGCCCTTTAATTGTTTTTGCAGCTTACCAGAGGGAAAGTCCTTTGTCCTGTGATGAAGATGTTACAAGCAATCTACCAGGTACACTGTACTTGAAGAAAACGTTTGACAAGGTAGCAGGGGGAGGGGAGTTGCAGAATTAATGGGGGGAAGGTCATAACTTTTTGAGTCTTCTGGAGTCTTTTTGAGCCAATCAGATTGCAAGGATAATGAGTGATTTGAAAATGGATTTAATTAAGTCTCTACTCCTTGATATCTTTTATTGCTTGTAAGCTTGCTGCTGTTTGCTAGCATTAGTCGAGAATTGAACAGCAGTTTAAATTCTTCAAATATTATGGTGAGTTACTCCAGCTTCAGTTTATTCTTGACGTTTTGGCCTCACAGCCTTCCTCAGGAGTACATTAACGTTAACAGTGTGGTTTGCTCACAACCTTATAAATTGATATATCCTTTCACACACATCTAATGCACTAAACAGTCCTGGATTGTTATCAACGGCAAAATCAGATGGAGACAAAATAGCGTTGTTCCTGCCACAACATTAAGTTGTCTTCATTTGTGATTGGTTATATATATGTATGTGTTTTTTGTTGAAGTGGGTTACAAGATCCAAGTTTCAAGAAAAGATGGTAACAATGAGGTAAGAGCAATTGTATTGTATGATTTGTTAATCACGGTTGTCCTCCAAAGCACATTTGACAGCGTATTAAAAGAGGCAGGGAAAAAAACAAACAAACAAACAGAAAAAGAGGAAAAATTTAAAACAATCGTTTCTTTTAATTTTTAATGTGATGTGCATTTGATCATTTTTTGGATACTCGGGCAATATAAATTAATAACTGAATTATTAAAGGAAACTCAAGTGATACTGATGTAGAATATTGTTATTAGGATTATGTGTCAGACAGTGCAAGTGGAACCGAAAGTGACGAAGTCAATAATGGAAATATACTCTCTCCTATTTTGTTTTGCCGAGTACGAAAACAGTTTAACCACATAAAAGAGACGTCATCAGGTATGGATGAAAGCAGATAAAATACTAGCAGATGTAGAACCTGCTTGAATTCATTATCCATAGTGTGTACAATGGAACCCTGCTTTATGCCTACGCTGTGAATATGACCACATTAATTCGGCTCTAACGTCAACAAAATTCAGCCATTTTTCTCTTTTTGAAAAACCATGTTTTGCTTCATGTGGATTTGACCCAAAAGGACTGAAGACGCGATTCTTTATCTTAACTTTGTCTCTGTCAGGCACTCTACGATAGTAAGTGTGTCTTTTACCGCTTGAGGTTAATAATTATCATTTGTGTAAAATGGAATTTGTACGTCAGAGATTACAAAATTCCTATGACAACATTTTCCCAGTGCCAATATGGCGTTCAGGTTTAAAGACAGCTTTAGATAAAGTTGATGAAAAGATGCTGCAAAAATTGTGAGAATTAAAACAAAGGTTGACTACCACTGCATGGATTTCTGGTAAATACTGTATTAATAATATCAGTGTTTGACAAACTATCTTGCCAAAAAACTTGAAAATTACAGTGTCACAAGGATGCAGGTTTATGCATAACTATGTTGTCTTTCCCCTTTCCTTTTTAGAGTTTGGTTTCCTTTTATTGCATTTGACCGGCTTAGAAAATTATATTAAATATGCTAGGACATTTTTTTCTTGTCTCTGTAGAACCTAGTATTGGTTGTGCTAATCCAGACAACTATGTTGATGATTGCGTTGAACTTCAAAAGTCACAAAGTAAGTTTAAAATAATTTGCTTTTGCTGGGAAAGATAATGTACACAGTTACTTGTCTAGGCTGTTAATTTTTAATACTTTACTTAAGTACCACCCTACCACTAACTTTAGTCGAGAGTTAAACTATTTGGGCTGTCTCCTGGCAGTTGAGAGGGTTTTTCATATTCAAGTTGGTTCATTTAATTTCCTTTCTATGATGTTTAAGTGAAGTGCCTGTAAAGTTGCTCTACTTGATGATAACTGCACCTCCACTATAAGTAAAATAATGCATTTTTCCCATTTTTGTTGTACTGTAGCATTTTTAGTCATTTTGGTATTCGGCATGCCGTAAGAATTTGTTCATAATTCCAGGTAACACGAGGCAAAGTTTAAAAAGGAAAAAATTGTTTTCCAGTTCTTCCTCTGAAGATGAAAACTGTCCATCAAATTTGGCAGGTAGAGTTGGCTGTATTTTAAGGTCGATTTGCACCTGATAGAAACCAGTTAAATTAATGGCGGTAAAGAGGATATATTTAGTGACAGCGATCTATAGCCTATGAATAGTGCACAGCCTATGAATAGTGAGAGTAATATTTAAAGTATTGACGGAAGATACTTATCTACAACATCTTATTGCTTAAAAAGTTAATTTTGAGGAATTATTTTCTTCTTATATTATCGAAGAAATAGGAATGGTAACAAAAACCACGTTCCACGGTCACCAATTGAAGAATTTCTCTGTTTTTACTGTTCTACAGTTAAAACAAGCCCTACAAGGGAAGAATCGTGTGAGGCAGAGGCTTCATTAACTAGTGAGGATGAGCTGTCCGAAAATAGTAAACCCAATGTGAATACTGGTACCACAACGTCACCCTCAGGAGGTAAAGAAAAAAGAAGAGGCAGTGCGAATGTTTCTTTCCATTCGAGTGCTTTCACGTTCATTTTAGTCACGATTGCTAGCTAAATTCACGTTTCCGACGATTGTTTCTCGCTTAACACTGAGAATTGGCTCATATTTATTTTACACAGAGAAATTTATTACTCAATTCAACACAACAAAAAAAAATGATAAGTCAGCGTACTCGTTTTCGAGAAAAATTACGATTCACCTTTATGGGGAGGTCCACCAGCAAAGAAAAAGCCGCGATTTTTTTTTAATGCGCCCCCGCTAATCACGCGTGAAATTATGCGCAGTAGGGATGCGCAATGTAATACTGGCGAATGACCTTAAACCTAGCCTAGATATTACATAAGCAACTCGATTGTAATTACTTAATAGCGGAGCTCCGGCGGCCTGAAGGGCCAGCAAGCGTAGCTCCATACCCATTTCGGGAACTAAAGAAAACTCATGAATTGGTTTCTCATGGTTATCATGGCTAGCGGTATTGCTCGTGGGCGCGTACGCACAACGACGAAGGAGTCGCGCAACATGGCGGCCATACTCCAGCAAGTAGGTTGATAAGAGACATGCAGCCTTGGTTTATACCGTAATTCTCTGATTTTGAACATCAATGTTATGGTCAATTGACACCTGCCAATACAGTTAACGTGACCATATCGCGGGCTCGAGTTTAGAGCTTATCGAGGTCACATGTTTTTTGAAGTTGACCGCTGACTAAGTGCAGGTTTTGTTTAGATCGCGGGTTCGTGTTAGGCTAAATTGTTGTAATAAGGGCCGAATTGTTTGGAAGCTGGTTAATGCCAACCCAGGATTAAAAAAGATAACCGAAATATAATTTTTTCTTGTATACAAATGCTTTTCACTGCTTTTTTGTGTTTTGAGGACCGGGAGATTATTCAAACTCAAATCAGCAAGCCAAACAACATAAACAGAAAACCTCAAAATAAAGTCACAAAATTAAACTAAAATCGAAATTTTCGCTTATCGTGGGTGAGCTTAATCGAGCTTTAAACAACCCAGTGTAACAAAGATAGAAAATCCTTGAAAATTGTGATACTAACGCTGTTATTTTTAGAGTGGTAACGTACCGACGTTTCCGCAATGCTGCCTTTTTAAGGGTACGAGACTAAATACCGTTATAAAGTTCGTTAAAATTAGTATACTTGCCTGATTGCATACTCGCGCGCGTGCCACATGAAATAGCGCGCGAATAAGCAAAAAGAGAGAGTTATTCACGTGAAACTAAAGGCGAACTGTCGTTACATTACCACTCTTAAAATAACAGCGTTAGTATCAATTTCCAAGTTTAAACAACCCGGCCCGCGCGCTCCGCCTTTAGGCTTGGCTAAATCTATATTTTATAGAAGAGAGAATGGAAACTTAGGTCAAACCACATTATTTATCATTTCAGTATCTCTACGATGCGTTCAAAGAAATGAAAACAAGACGAGAATTTATGACAAGAAACAAGCATGCTACTATTGTGGGAAATTGTATACTAAAATTGCAAGACATTACGAACAGAAGCACGAGAGTGAAAGAGAAGTCACGATTGCCCTTTCCTTTGATAAGGGATCTCCTAATCGCAAAAAACATCTTGAAAAGCTTCGACTGTTGGGGAACTATCATCACAATTTGACAGTTTTAGAAGTTGGCAAAGGGGAACTGATTGTATCAAGACGTCCCTCCACCACTAAGGGATGTAACCCTAATGATTTCCTTCCCTGTGAACATTGCCTAGGTTTTATAAGACGCCAGGAATTATGGAAGCATGTCAAATCGTGCAAGTTTAAGTCAGAAAAAATCGAAACCTCAAAGTACCAGAAAGTGCAGGAGAAATCAAAACTTTTGCTGTATCCAGCCATTAGTACTGACAGCAGAACCACACGCTTAAGCAAGATCTTGGCAACCATGAAGAGCGATGAAGTTTCTATTGCAGCAAGAAACGATTGGCTCATCAAGGAGATTGGAGTCGTGTTAGTCGAGAAATATGGAGAAAAACAAAACAGCCTCATTTCTCAAAAAATGAGAGAACTATCTCGACTGTTACTGCAGCTTCGTGAAACGGATGCCAGTCCTAATTCTAGCCTTTCTGATTTCATTAAGCCTGGAAGGTTTGATGATGTTGTGAGTGCTGTAAAAAAGATTTCCAAATTTCAATTTGAGAAAGGTGTTCAAGATGTGGCAACTCCGTCGTTGTCGTTGAAGATTGGTCATTCCTTAAAGAAGTGTGTCAACATCCTTCGGGGTCATGCCTTGCGCGCAAAGGATAAAGTTTTGGAAGAAGATGCCGACAATTTTGAAAAACTTATTGCCTCAGAGTGGAGTTATCGTGTTTCTCATCATTCCCTCAATGCTCTCAACGCGAAGAAGTTTAACAAAGTGGAGCTGTTGCCACTCGCGGATGATCTTAATAAGCTCAGAAAAAGTCTCCTTGCAAAGATGTCTTCCAACATGGAACGCCTTGAACAAGAGCCTCAGCTAGAAGTCTGGGGTGATTTAGCACAGGCTACTCTAGCTAGACTGGTCATATTCAACAAAAGAAGAGGAGGAGAAGCCTCAAAATTGCTGATTGAAAGCTTCCTCGAGAGACCGGACTGGTCACAAGTTAACAGTACCGAAGTATTATCATCTCTGAATGGTTTTGAAAAAGAGTTGTCCAAAACGTAAGTGGGTGGTAGATGTCTTAGACAACGGTGTTCTCCCCTTTTTCCTCTTGATACCTCGTACTCTTTAACTGACAGATTATATACCTCCTTTTTGTAGACTAATACAGTGAAAGCTGTTTAGATACGACTTGAGATATCATAATGTTTTATTGTAAATGCACTTATTTAAGTTTTCAGATTTATATGCCCTCTAAGTTTTAAGGATTTTGTTTATTCTTGTCACCTAACATGATTTTAAACTTTTCAAGGGCTCTTTGATGGATCAAACCTGTACAAAAAGAGCGTCAAGGAGGTCTGGTTTACAAAAAAAAAATGTCGGTTACAAATCTTCCTTAGCAACAAATTCATGGCAAACTGGAAGTTAAGAATGACACTCCCTAAAGTTGTAAGACTATTTTTTTCGTAAACAGGCTCGACATGGTTGAAATACGTGGCAAGAGAGGCAGAAAAGTACCAGTCATTTTGACCACAGAGATGACCAGTAGCATCAATCTTCTCATCAAGAAAAGGAAGGATGTTGGCATTCCGGACGAAAATCCGTACGTATTTGCCAGACCAAGCAGACAATCATTAGATCACATGCGAGCGTGTGATTGTCTCAGAAAATTTGCAACACAGTGTGAACCAGTTTTGTCAAACCCAGCAGCTATTACAAGTACCAAGCTGAGGAAACACATAGCTACCATTTCTCAAGTACTTTCCCTAAAAGAAACAGAGGTAGACTGGCTAGCAAGGCATCTGGGCCACGATATTAAAGTGCATCGGGACTTCTACAGGCTTCACGAATCAACCATTGAAATTGCTAAAGTTAGCAAACTTCTCCTCACAGTAGATCAAGGTGAAACAAGCAAGTTTGCAGGGAAAACATTGGCAGAAATTGACCTCAATGGTAAGTGGCTTAGGTTTATTTTGGGACTTTGTGGGGACTCGAAGATATTTTAATCTCCAGAGCTCGAGTGTTTTAGCGGCTACCCCGTTCGGGTGCGGATTGGGAACTTGGGTTTATGTGAGGACTTTGTGGGGACTTCAAGATAACTTGATCTCCAGAGGTCAAGGAGTTTTGGGGATTTGGATTAATGCCTCCCCAAGGCTTGGCGACACCTCGCAACACAATAGCTACTGCAAAGTTAGCACCGAAGTTCTTATCTTTTTCAGAAATCCCAGAACCTGACCTTTCCGAAGGGGATGATGACGATGATGGCGACGATGACGACCACGACGACGATGGCGACAACCACTATGGCATAGCTAAGGATGTTAAAGGAAGCTTGTCAGGTGTGGATTTGTTTTCCTATTTAAAGCCTAGAAACGCCGAGATTTTGCGCCACTCAGTGAGAGTAAGGAACATGCTAAGATGGTGTTAACTGAAAAGACCTGGAAGGCTCTCAGTAGTGTTATCGTGTTTTATTACATTTTTGTAACAAACTATCAAGACCATTGCAACAAGACTGTAAACTTATTTGGGCAGTTTAAACTGAAAGCAAGTCATCGAAACTGACGCTATTAATGCCTCTCTGCAAACATATTATAGAGGTGCCCTGTTTAGTTTTGACGAAGGTGTAAATGTTGTTTATATATTTATTTTTTAAGTAATATGTAAGCATGCAAGTAAGTGACTGAGGAAGATGGAAGCTTTCGCCGATGACCCCGTGGCTGTAACCGATAGTTAAGCATGTAGGACAAAATCAGTTCAAGGTAGATATGGCTTTTGTTGCCACCGTGAGCGCACGAAAGGAACACAATAACTGTTTTACATTTATCAGTGTGCATTGACTGAAGGCTGTCTGCAAAATGGCGAGATTTTTTCGTTTCTCTGAAGTTTCGAGGAGACATTTAGGAATATTAATCGACACAAGCTGTCCCTCTGGCAGGTAGTATTTTCAAGATCCTACCGGCCAGGAGACAAGATCACAGAAAACTGAAAATATTAATCTGTAAAGTGATTCTAGTGTAGTATAAAAGTAAAGTATGTAACGTATCAAACTATTTTACGAAGAAAACTGTGCATGGACTTCAGTCCAGTTACCTTATACACAAACTGGCTCTCTGGGCTGTAAAAGAATAAAAGATGGCTATTCAGCGTTTTCGAGTTTGAAACTCCAAAATTGTTGAATGAACTGATGCGCGTAAACAGATCAAAGTTAGCAATGTAAATTTAGTTCCGCCCATGATTTTGCTTAAGCGTCAAGTTGAAATTCTCATTCCAAGAAAGAAAAATGAGTTGAATAAATCATCCGATTTGAAGAAAAACGAGTTAAATTCTACTAAAAAAATATTCGCTCTCGATTTCTATGGGGCGATGGTTAATGAGGATGTAGCCTCATCATCCCAGGGTCTCTCATATCTTCCAGCTCTTCTCTCATTGTGCACTGGCTGAAGGTCGTATATAAACTGGCAACATTTTTTCGTTTGTCCGAAGTTTCTAAGGAAGTTTAGAAATGTTAATGTAATTCAATTCCTGAGACGACTGAAAAAGGACATTCACCGCTACGCAAGTTTAAATCATGAGCGTTCTTGCATAGCTGCAAGGGTCAAATGACGTTTCAGTCCGCGCGCGATTTCGCTAAAGCGTGAAGTTTAATACAAGTTAAAATGTAGAGAATTAATTGGAAGTCACTATTTGAAGCGAAATAATCAGAATTCTACGATACGTTTTCGATTATTCCGCCGCTCTCGATTACTATGAGATGCGTCGATATCACTTCTTATAGTACAATAGATCTACTAGCGTTCTATCACGAATGCCGACCTCTGATTGGCTACGCTTCTCACTATCTATTTAAACAATGGAGTGTTTCTGTCGAGGAACCATCGGCTGATAGTTGCCCCGCGGAAATTTGATGTTCTTAAAACAAATATTTGCCC
>OFEP01000009.1_pt1:7500-17001 | contig 17001 bp, 8 predicted proteins | sample 1521161 | NCBI WGS metagenome assembly OFEP01 (sample SAMN04272335, study PRJEB24112) | coral metagenome | biome: Coral reef; feature: Shallow seawater; material: Coral tissue | host: Coral | place: China: South China Sea | collected 2014
GAGGCCAGAACCTTGCATCAGGGTGCCAACTGCGCCAGCGAAGCTCATTAATGTGTGCATCCCTCCAAGACGATTGATAACGTCTGAAAACTCCCTTGGATATGCCCACTGCACTTCGACGGCAACTTTATATAGTTGTTGGTCGCTTGTGAAAATGACATTCTTTTGGCCTCGTTCTTTGGTTAGTCGCTTTGCCTCGTGAAGAGCCGTCATTATCGTGTCTGGGTCAGATGGCGTCATGTCGATGAGAGGTAGATAAACTGCCTTTGTCTTCGGCTGCATCGAAACTCCTTGTCGCCTTGTCACCATAGTGTTGTACCCATTGTATTCCGGACAATCTTCATTGTTGGTAACATCCCTCAAGAAAGCTATGTCAAGTTCTTTTGCTCTTCTTTCTGAAAGAATGGCACTGCAAAGAACCTTGAGTGGAAGAACACTCTTTTTAGAGCAATTGTCCGGCATTGGTACTATCTTTGGACCTTGGTAACGTTGCATCAGAATCTCAAAATCTATTTCTTTCGACATGTCCGACTTTGAAATTCTCGGAATAGATTCCCTTATGTTCTGTTCATCATCTGATGCATTTGTTGGCTGAGTAATGAGCATGGCGAGTGAATGTGTTGTTATCTTCCCATTCTGAGAAGATATGTCAGCGTCAAAGTTGTCTGCAACAGCTTGTATAAGCCCCAGACTTCCTTGGTTAATTCCACTTAGTTTAATATCCCTTGTTGCTGCCAGGGCTGCTGACCTCTTGAAGCGCAGTATCTCATCATAAGAACAGGTTACTCTGAACTGATACAGCCGATTTATCAATGACTTTGAGTCTCTGATTAAATTACCAAGGGCTATTTGCAGATTTGTGGGTTTGCTGGATAGAACACTGGTAATTATGTTGGCTATCAGAAGTGCTGGGAAAGTGTCCTTCAAATTATCTGTTAATGCCGCTAGAAGATCCATGACAGTTTGGCTAACTGACGTCGACATATCTTCCTTGGTGATTCTTATATCGTACTGAGACTGATCATGATCTATCTGCTTTACTTCGTCACAGATGATTTTGGCAAGCTTCCCGATCAAGAGATCTTGTGTGTCGTCTTCTGTGTCGCCAGCGAGATGCAATACAGTCGACGCATTCTGTCTAAACACCACAAGACTTGACAGTCCAGTGAGGAGAGGACTGCAATATCATCCAAAAAGTGATCTTGAATCTTCACAAGTAGGGATCTTCGCAGGAGCGCTTTCCCGCCAAATAGCTGGTATTGATGATACAGTTCAACTGAATTCCACAAACGTGACCTATCTTTCAACATCTCGGCAATGACCTCATCAAATGCAGGGTCTGTATTCTCGTCTTCCTTTGAAGCATTTTTGGCAGCAGAGATAGATTTAGGAGACATAAAGCTTGCCATGCAATTGGCATGATATCGCGCATCCGCTGCGTGCAAATCACTCAAAGCTCCTTCAACGCGAACTCTCACTTGGTTGGCAATATCATCATTGCGTTGTGTGCAGGCTTCTAATATAGACTCCCTGAATCCCTTTTTGCCAGGACCTGCATGTGCAGTCCGGCAAAGCACTGCTTTCTTCCAGCGGTCTGGATGCTTCTTGTCTTTCTCTATCTCACACAACTCCCCGCAAAAAAGACAGTTCTCTTTAAATCGAAATACTGGTACATCTGAGCGGCGTTGTTTTTTCAAAGGCTGACTTGCTGAAACACTGGCGCAACCTTCTCGTTTCTTGTGACGACTCAAATGCTGTTGAGAAGTATATGTAGATACACAGCTCCTATGGCATTCGATGGTCAGTTCTGGATTCTTTTCCAATCTATCAACTAGATCAACATGAACGTTGTCCTTGTACTCTTTCGAAAACCTTATTACTGATTCGATGCGAGCGGGGCCTGCCTTCGTCAGTTCACCTTTGTCGACACAGTTATATTTCCACTTAAAATAACACTGGTTTTCCATTCTTAGCAGGAACTCTTGCAAGCTACAAAATGATACAATTGCTAAGGGTTATAAGTATGCTTCAATAAGACTGCACTGCAGGCTGAAACAGACTGCCTCATATAATCGTATAACTACAGCAAAAGACAATTTTTCATTTCTAAGATAAACACTGTATTTCTATTTACAATAAAAGATGAAATATCATAATGTTATGTCTTCTTTGGAAATTATAAAAAGTAAAATTTAACATAGCTGGGGAAACAAATAAAGTAAAACTTAATTTGATTTTCGCAGTTTTTGTTTCGAGCATCTTAGAAGTAGCGATTTTAGCTCAAAAAAGCTAAATATACATGAAGTTAACAGTTAAAATAATTAAAATAAGTTAAATCTTCTATTCTCTAATACGAAGCAGTAAATGACACACATTAGAGTCAAAGTTCGAGCCTTTGTAAAGAAAAAATACTTACTGTTATTACAGAGAAGCAAGGGAGCCGCCATCTTGAATAATGAATAATGCTTGGGTCCTGGGCACTAGTCTCCAGGCCATAAATCAATAGTGAGTAAATTCCAGGTACTGCTTGCATCATTTTGAGTTGTTTCCTTGATAATACTTAAGTTAGCAGCTCAAGTAATCACTTTTGGGAAAAATTTCACCTAAAATTTAACAATAATCACCAATGGCATAACAGGTGTTACTGAAAATAGGGGGCCGAATTCTATGTCGAACACTGTCCGTAAAGGGGAAACTAAACGGTTAATAACTCTTAACGCCCAAACCTGGTGGGTTGTCATCAAACGGATTATGAAAGACAACACTCAATACTGCAATAAAATGCAAAAACACATTGTATGGAAGTGTAACGTTGCTAAGAGACATCTAGTACCAGCCCTTCGCGGTTGGAACCACGTGTGTTGTTGTTGTAAGTCGGATTAGGTCGGCCATTACGCATAGTCGTTGTATACGGTTTTCAAGAGTAAAATAAAGAGTTGTTATAGCCGTTACACTGGTGGCAGCGGCGGGATTCGACCATATGGCCTCGAGAGAAATGCTGGAGGATGTTGTCGAGCGGTTAACCGAGCAGTTGAGGGTGGCGACTGTATCCTTGAAGTCGATGAGCGAAGATTTTCGACAAGCATTGGAGAAACTTGAAACCATGGAGAAAGAACACAAACGAGTCGTTCACCAGGTTGGCGAACTGAAGGAAAAAGAGTCCAAGCTAATCCGTGAGAGGGACGAAGCGAGAGAATCGGCGAAGAAGTCGCTAGAGAAGGTATCGCAGATGGAAAGCAAGCAGTTGGCCCGTAATAGTCAGCCGGCGAAAACGACGACAGTGAAACCCGAAAAATTTTCGGGTAGCGGCAACGACACGGACTTCCAGGCGTTCTTAGACCAGTTTGAGGTATGTGCGAAGGTGAACAACTGGAACGAAGAAGAAAAAGCAAATCAGCTGATTTTGTGCATGAAGGAGAAGGCACGCGTGGTTATGTCCCAACTCTCGTCGGAAGACAAGAACTCTTACGAGCGCATGGTTAAAGCCCTACGCGAAAAGATCGGAATGCGTCAGGTCCCTGAAGCCGCCAAAGCTACACTCAAGGCTCGACGAAGAAAGGTGGGAGAAACTTTGTTAGATTTGAGCATTGATATTAAACGCCTATGCGGAGAGGCCTACCCTAGCTTGAGCCCAGCTAGCTTGGAACAAGCTTGTATAGATCATTTCACTGATGCGCTGGGGGCAACACTGGCAAAGGACGTAATTCGCTCTAAGCCTTCGACATTAGATAAAGCTCTATCAGAAGCCCTGGAGCTTGAAGCGTTAGAACTCAGAGCGATCAGGATGAGGGAGAGGGTTATGAACGAAGTTTCAACCCACCCGGGTGAAACCAACCAAATGCAAAACTTACCCTTGCCAGGTTGGGCTCCAGAGCTCTCAACTATGATTGCATCAGCTACAGCAAAAGCAGCAGCCGAGGCAGTGGTTAATGCTATACCTTTGGGTGGTGTTCAGGGAAGCAGGCCCCCACAGTTCAGGCAAGCCAATGGCCGAGGCAGGGGGTGTTGGTCATGTGGGTCTACATATCATTTCCAAAGGAACTGTCCCCAGGGAAACTTCCACAGGGCGGGGGACAGATTATAAGCGTAAGTCGCTCCCCGCCCGGTGACCAAGTACCAGTAATACGCATAAGCTCTATTCAACCGAACATATTGTTACTTGACTGCAAGATCAAGGGGGTCCCTGTGAGTGCAGTGGTAGACTGTGGTAGCCCAATTTGCATATTGAGCAATGAGGTGTTCAACCGTATTGGCTTAGGCGATACCTTGGGGAGGGTCGGATCCAAGGTTGTGGGTGCCGAGGGTTCACAGCTGAACATCCTAGGAACTGTGGAGCTAGACATAGCCGTTGATGGGATAAAAGCGAAACAACTATTCTATATTTGTGATAATCTCAAACAGAGTGCCCTACTTGGAATGGACTTTCTAAGGAACAATGGGTGTGTTGTCGATTTTAATGAGGGAACCCTCCATGCTGGGAATACGCAGGTGAAACTGAAAGATGAATCGAGTTGGGAGGTGCACAGAGTGTCCCTGGTAGACACTGTTACCATTCAGCCGGACCAGAAAGTTGATCTTGTTTGCGAGGTTAAAGGGGCAAACTTGGAGGGAATTCAGGGAGTTCTGGAACCTATGGATAAGTTTTTCCAACGGTTCCCAATCGCAGTACCCAGTACCCTATCCTTAGTGAATAACAGATCAGTACCAGTCCGTTTCTATAACTATTCAGACCGACCAGTCACAATCTACAAGGACACAAGTGTGGGGGAGTTCTGTCCAGCAGTAGAGAGTGGTGAAACAATCCCCACAGCACGCAACTACAGAGTTGAGACCATTCTTGATGACAATGATAAAGGGACACTCAACTGTAATGCACTGTCATTTGAAGCGGAACCGAATTGGGATACAGTCGATGAAATGAAAAAATTATTCCCAATAGACAATGACCAGATAACAGAAGATCAGAAGCTGAACGTGTGGAGAATCATGGCCAAGCATTCTAAAGCAGTATCAAGGGGACCACACGACATTGGCCACTGCACTAAGGCGCAACTTCGAATCAACACTGGATCTGCGCCCCCTTCAAGACTACCCCTGCGCCGTTTCTCACCAGCACAAGAGAAGTACATAAGTGAAGAAACGCAAAGGCTACTCGAGAGAGATGTGATAGAACCATCCACTAGCCCTTGGAGCGCTCAAGTCGTTCTAGCTTCTAAAAAGGATGGCTCATACCGTTATTGTGTTGATTTCCGCAGGCTAAATAGTGTCACTGTCAAGGAACATTACCCTGTTCCAAGGGTGGAGGACATGATTGACACTCTTGCTGGAGCGAAATTTTTTTCCACCTTGGACTTAATCTCGGCTTATCATGCGTTTGAAATTCATCCAGACGACAGAGAGAAAACAGCATTCTCTACCAAGCAAGGACACTGGCAGTGGAAACGAGTTCCATTTGGACTTTGTAATGCAGCGCCCTTCTTCGTACGTCAGATTGCAAGTTTGTTGGCTGGAATGACATGGGAAGAACTTTTGGCGTTCTTTGATGATGTCTTAGTTTTTAGTCCCACTTTTGCCAAGCACTGTGAGTCCTTGGATCGTGCTCTCACCCTCATTGAGGAAGCCGGATTGAAAGTGAAGCCTGAAAAATGTCGTGTCCTACCTCAGCGTGTACCTTTTGTTGGCCACATCTTGTCCGCACAAGGAGTGTCCACAGATCCCGAAAAGGTTTCAGCAGTGAAATCCTGGCCACCACCGACCAATGTGTCTCAGCTGCGTGTTTTTCTGGGAAAGATTGGTTACTACAGAAAGTTCATACCCGATTTTGCAACCCTTGCAGCCCCCCTTTTCCAACTCGAGGAAAAGGGACGGAACTTTGTGTGGTCTAATGACTGCCAGAAATCCTTTGATACCCTGAAGCAAGCCCTATGTGAAGCTCCTGTCCTCGCCTTTCCCCGATTTGACCTTCCATTTGTACTAGACACTGACGCTAGTACAACCGGCGTCGCTGCTGTGCTGTCTCAAGTTCAAGATGGCGAAGAGCGCCCAATCGCATATGCTGCCAAGGCCCTGTCAAAATCGCAGAGAAAGTGGGCACCAACCAAGATTGAGATGTATGCGCTAGTGTTCGGGACAGAATCATTCTACCCTTACCTGATCAGCAAACAGTTTGTTGCTCGGTTGGATCACCGATCATTGGTGTGGCTTCAGACCTTTAAGCAGCCCAAGCCGCAGGAAGCTAGATGGGTTGAGTACCTACAGCAGTTTAACATGAAAATAGAACATCGGGCTGGTCGTCTACACGCCAATGCCGACGGCCTTTCTCGTCGACCTTGGCCAGCAAACCATGTGGCTGACATGCTGGAGGACACAGAGAATTCTCCTGCTCCAGTGATTGTTGGAAACACAGCCAGAAGTGATGCCACAACTTCTGCAGAGGGGACCCAGTCAGAATGCAAACAAGGCCCCCCGCCGTGGTCCAATGATCATCTTAAACGAGAGCAACCCAAAGACAAGCATCTGAATGCCGCACTGCAGTGGCTGAAGGCAGGCAATAGACCCTCTAAACCAGAAATGGCAGGGGTCGATCGACACATGTGGTCTCTGTGGAGTCAGTATGATCGTTTGGTGTTGCAGGATGAAGTGTTGTACCGGCGATGGTTTGATGAGAAGACAGGGCATGAGAGCCTCCAGTTGTGTGTTCCTCAGCATTTAAAGGGAGATTTGCTGCACGAGTTACATGACCTGTGTGGACACTTGTCAGTGCTCAAGACTACCGACAATGTGCGGAAACGCTTCTACTGGTTTGGCCATACCGCGGATATTGAGCTGTACTGTCAAACATGTCACACGTGTGGCTCCAGAAACGGACCAATTCCCCGACCAAGGGCACCCATGCAATCCATTAAGACAGGTTATCCATTGGAGAGGATCCAGATTGACATTCTCGGACCACTTCCCGAGACCAATAGAGGAAGCAAGTATGTTGCTGTCGTGGTGGATATGTACACAAAGTGGCCTGAAGCGTATGCCTTGCCGAATCAAGAAGCTGAAACAGTAGCGCAAGCAGTCATGGACAACTTTGTATGCCGGTTCGGTTGCCCTCATGGAGTACTTAGCGACCAGGGCCGTAACTTTGAGTCGAGGCTATTCCGTGGATTGTGTGACTTGATTGAGTCTGTCAAACAAAGGACAACTCCATACCATCCTCAGTGCGATGGGGGTGCGGAACGGCTTATCCGTACGGTTACCAGTGTTATTTCCAAGATTGCAGAAGAACAAGAGGAATGGGATCAACATCTTCCCAAGGTCCTTTTAGCTTTGCGAGCATCAACCCATGAAACAACAGGGTTTTCGCCCAGTATGCTTATGTTTGGCAGGGAAATGAGGCTACCTATTGATGCAATGAGAGTCGCGCCTCCATCGGAAGAACCTCCTGACTATCCATCTTTTGTGAAGAAGCAGCGTGAAATCCTTAAGGGGGTACAAGACCGAGTGGAGAAAAATCTGGAGGGCAGTCTACGTCACCAGAAGGACGTCTACGATGCACGCTGTAAGCGGAAGTCAAGACCATACAAAGTTGGTGATCTGGTATGGTTGGAGGAGAAGGCCATTCCCCGGTGGGTGCACCGGAAGTTCTTTCGTCCCTGGTCCGGACCTTGGCGGATCGTCAAGGTGATATCAGATGTCACCTACAGAATACAGTGTGAGGAAGTTGCTCCCTTGCGGGCGAGGCGCAAGACGAGATTGATTGTGCACTTTAACCGTCTTAAACCATTCCGCACGAGACCCGTTCTACTTCAGCCGTCATTGCATGATGTCGAGGAGGACAGAAACCTACCTACAGATCCAAATGTTGGAGAACAAGCTGTTATGAGGTCCCCACTCACCACGGGCCCAGCCCCGATGGAGAATGCAGCAGTTATTAGTGATGAGCCTGATGCACGAGTACGACGTTCAGCAAGGAGCCGCCGCTCCCCTACCTGGATGAGAGACTTCCTCTTAGGGAAGGACTTTGATAACGCCCTTCCTCCTCTAGGGAGGGGGTGTGTGTAACGTTGCTAAGAGACATCTAGTACCAGCCCTTCGCGGTTGGAACCACGTGTGTTGTTGTTGTAAGTCGGATTAGGTCGGCCATTACGCATAGTCGTTGTATACGGTTTTCAAGAGTAAAATAAAGAGTTGTTATAGCTGTTACCCTAGTTTATTTCATAGTTGGCAAGTTAGTCGTATTAATTTGTATCTTTTTTTCCAGATGGTCTTTTGGTATTCTTTTATGGGAAATCGCGACATTTGGTAAGTACTTGCAAATGGTTAAAATACAATTGAAATTTTCTTATGGAGATCTTCAAGGGTAGCTGATAATATATAAAGCCTCCCGAAAAAGAATTCCTGGAGCCATAGTGTAAGCTTTCGAATTCTGGTACAAAAAATGAGCGACCAACTCAGCTACGATGCTATGCTGATTCTCACTCAGCATTTTGTATTTTGTGTCACGTGCACTTTTCTGCTAGTTTTCGCTGCTCGGCCATCTAAAACAAAAATCGTAACGATTCACTCATTTAACTCAAGAATTAACAGAAGATTTAATTAAACATAAAAAAAATTGCCATTGAGGAGAAATGTTTGTCCAAATTAAATTGGTTTTGGTGTCACTCGGAGGGGTACCAATATGGTGACCGTAAGCTAACGAAAACATGGATATATATCTTTGACTGAGTTTTGCTATTAATACGAAAAATTAAAACTCTAGATCTGGGGCACATAGAATTAATACCTCATCTAATGCAAGGTAAAAGCCCAAGAAATAAGTCATCTTTTGACATAAGCCAGAGCCTTCTTAGGCGAACTCTATACCAAAACGAAGAAATCTGTCCAGGCAAAAGCTTGTAAAACGGTCAGTTATTAGGGGGTGTTTTGTCTATTGAAAGTAAAACCTCACGAGGATAGATTTTAATTTTTTTTCATTTTGGAATATAACAACGTCAACGACAATTTAACCGGGTCATTCAATTTTCAAGCACTTCAACCCTTTGTAATTAGATATATTGCAGTAATTCAGCTCCTCTTCCACCTGCATGCTCGTCAGTTTTATAATTTCCAACATGACCTTTTTTAAAGGCAGATCTCTGGTAACTTTTTGGCACGAAAGGAAATCGGCACATAGTCCTAAACAATTACAACATTGCGAGAAGAAGCCACATCAACCTTAGTTGGTTTCCATGCGGTCCTCTCTCCTGGTCGCATTTGGAATTTTGTGGAAGTAACTATAGGCTTTGTGCTCAGTACACATTCAAAATACTAAAAATCGTACGTACATTTTTTTCTTCACAAATATCTAAAAATATTAAATTTTGAAATTTTTGGCTTGATTACTTTCGGCAGTGGATACCAACTATTCTACTTAACCCTGACACTCCCAAGAGTGCCATGTAGCACAAAATATCATTACTAGCTCAATATGTGGCCAATTTTTATCAAATTTGAGCAGCAAAAAAGAATTAG
>OFEP01000010.1_pt1 | contig 16688 bp, 11 predicted proteins | sample 1521161 | NCBI WGS metagenome assembly OFEP01 (sample SAMN04272335, study PRJEB24112) | coral metagenome | biome: Coral reef; feature: Shallow seawater; material: Coral tissue | host: Coral | place: China: South China Sea | collected 2014
TAATATAATTTTTTTTTTCCTTTTTTTAGTCGTAAAACAGGTTGATAGCATTGCGTTCTTGTTAGGCATTTCAATTCAAGGACATCATCTCTGTTTACTTTGGAAACAGTTACCGGTCAGTAAATCGAGAGGTTGATGATTTTCTTAAATCTCATCATTCAATTGTCTTGATATTGTATTGATAATGTGGAAAGAAAGCAGTTTTTGATCAGGAGGGTCTTGTTTTTTTCATAGGATCACTCAGTGTCTGTAGATGGTAAAAGTACAGACTTCTCTCTTGTATCCAATGTGCTGGAAGAGATGAAATCGCTTTTACTAACGCCGCCATGACACTGTTAATCATCTATAAATCTACAAGCTGGAATAAAAATCGAAATCCAGAGGAAATCATCAGGCCGTTGACGGTGCAGAAAGCCCGAGTATAAGCGAAAAGGCGACTGGGCTCCAGAAGAGATCAACATTTTAACTGTGATATCACGGGGACAAAATAATTAACTTAATTTCAATGTGAATTTTTAACAATTGCCAGGGAGAGTTTGTACTTTAACGTAGATATCTGAAACTTAAGACCTGTCCCGAGAGGGTCATTGCGTTCTTTACGGGGTAATAGTTGCGTGTAAGATAAAAGAAAATTAAAAGCCGCACACATTCCCAGGCCTTTGAGGGTAGCTAGCACACGGAACGGAAACTAGTGTGGGTTCGGGGAGGGGAGGGTGTTCTGCGAATTACTGGTTTGGTCGTATCGATAGAATATCTCCTCACTCTGTTCCCAATCCAAAACCACGCGTGTCCATCTTTTTGGCCATTTGTCAAAACATTTTCACGGTCGAAATAATGTCGGATGGAAGCCTTTCAAGTGATATTGGGACAAGCCCTTCCCTTCTAACCTTTCCAGGCGTTCAGTTAGTCAAGGAGAAGCGCGCCGGTTTTTGCGCTTCTTCTTGACCCGTGTACCAGCCTTATTATAACGATCCACTCTAATGATCGACGTTTGTGTTAAAACTGTTTTCAGGTAGGAACTGGATTTGAAATTAAATCCTTGATAAGTAGGTAGAAAATAAACTTGACCTTGATCTGTTTCAACAGAGTTCTTCTGGTTGTGTTTCGTTGCTTTGACAACTAACGAATCGTCGTCATTTGTGCCAGCGTCATTTTGACTGCGTTGAACGAAGGCCTGGTTTCTAGTGTAGCTTTTGACCAATAGCCCTGGTTACCAGTGTAGCTAATCGGAGGCCGGCTGATTACAGTATCACAAACAATGTTTATTTAGTTTTCTATTTTTCATTCTCTATTCAGCATTGGCTTTTCAGTCAAATACTAAAAAATAGTCCAGTTGTATTGAGGCAATGTTACTATTTTAGAAGAGGATGAAAACATCATAACGAAGCAGTTGTGAATTTAAAGCCTGAAAAAAAGAAAATTCGGGTCTGAACGTGATTCAAATCCCTTTCACAACTGCTTAAGTTTTCAGTGTAAATAACTGCAGTGATCATTGATGTTTTTATATCTTTCTGAGCAGTTCAAATATATGGTCTCATATATTCACTTGCATTTTTCATCATTTACGGGTATATAACGAACTCACAACAAAGCTCGGTAGACCACTGCACTAGTATCACAGAGGTCATGGGTGCGAACACATGATCCTGTTCAGGCCTGACTGTTTCACAGGATTTAACTTCAAAACTGCTTAAAATGTGTGAATAACTGCGATAATCGTTTGTCTTCATGTCTTTCTCCGCAGTTCAATTATATGAAATTGCATATATTCACTTGCATTTTAGAAGAGTGCAAAACGATCGAATATATAAAGTAGAATCTTTCGTGCCTCTTACTAGCCAAGTTAAAAAATCTGCAACGGTAGAGCGAAGCAATACCCTTTTAAAAATTTAGATTCTTGTTCCTTTGAATCCGGGGCCCCAGATGTTGCCCAAAGCGATAAAAATAATCAAAATTTAAACTGCTGTTTGACGAAAGAATGAAAACTGCTAGCTTTTAATTATTGTTATCATGTGATGGAGCCTTGCCAAGCCACAGTCACGCACGGCAACGGAATATTTACTTTCACAAAGTACAAAGTCTGATTTGATTTCAGCTGAGATCTTAACAGACTGGCTATGTTAATTTGGTTGCTTGTCCATTTTTCCATAGTTCCAGTCGACTCTCTAGCGTTAAAAATAGGCTCTGTGGTTTTGTACACGCACAATCGAACCTGTCCGAGGCGAGAAAATCATAGATAAATATTGCGTTTTTCTTTCGGATTCCTGGCAAAAACATTGTAGGGAAAAGACATGCTGATGTTTACTAGCTGGAGATAAGAAATATATTGTGGAAAATAATTTTCGTGCATATTGACCAAATATACAAAGTCACATCACCTGGTTTCAAGTGGTGTTTTGATGTGCAGGTGATGGAGCGAAACAATTTCACCAAGTTCACTTTCTACACTTGCTGTTAAAACTGACGTCAAGGAATTCTATACGAAAATTTATCGCCTGCTCCACCTGAAAATATTATGGCTCTGGAATCAGTGGGTGAAATGCAACGTACAGCTCATGAAAAACTCAGCTAAACTGTTTTGAATTGCGGATGATAAGTTATTGTTCCTTTGGTAAATAGAAACACGCTTTTTCACCAAGTGAAAGTCATGAAATTTAAACATGAACTTTTATTTAATTTTGTCACCCAAACAAACATTACAGAACAGCATTTTAAACATACGGGTTCTTGACGTAAGTGTTATTTCCTGGAGGGAAGACATCCAGTGTACAGTGAATTAAAACTTTCGTGATAAAAGGTGTCAAAACGGCGACAAATCACATGGTACCGATTATAAATTGCCTCAACATTCCCTGGTTCATGCTTGTCACAACTAAGTACCCTGGTTCAGTGATCATGAGTGGATTTTATTCTTCTGAAAAGAAAGTAAGTTTATCTGTTCACATGTGTAATTTATTATTATTTGCAAGATATTTCTTGTTTTAGAGTTGTTCGGATTCCATTAGAGGACTTAACATATTTTAACTTCTTCTACCGCGCTTGAATTCACTTTATAAGGTAGACTCCAACGAATGATCGTGTTCTGTTGCACGAAATTCAACATGTAAAACGTGATTCGCGATGTCGGAGCATACAAAGAATGTTAAAAAACCAATCAAATAGAAGCCTTAAAAACCTGTTGGGCCGCTCTGTGACATTTGCAAATATTGATTGGAGCTCATTTAAAAGCATCACGTACTCCCACATTTCTTGTGTCTTAATCCATAACAAATTTTCCCGAGTCCTCAAAAAGAAGGATCTCATTCAGTTAGAGGTTTCAGTGTGGTGTATGCGACTCAGTGAATCCCTCGATTTTTTTGAGGAAGAAAATTGCTTTTAAGACCAAGAGTAATTAAATAGTTACAAGGCACTTGTTGTGTTTTACTAATATATTTGTATTTCTCTTTTCGACTTTCAATACATTTGGTTTCGATCCGATCCGTATTATGTTTGTTTTTCCATGTGATTCTCATTGCCGTTGATATCTCGCATATCAACACCGAAGCTTCGATCTATTTTTTTTGTACCTAACGCTTAGGTACATAAGCGGTTTATTTCGACCAACAATGTAATATAAACAAACTGACCAACAAGCGCATTTGGAGAAGACTCGTAGCACCAGCTGAATTGTTTTCCTCTAAAGAAAGTACACCTAGAATTTCGATGAAAAAGAAATCAACCGGAAACTAAATCGCAAATAGTTCGTGATATTTTGAAAATTACTCTTTATGATTGAAGTTACGGCTTTTGAAGTAAAAACCATATTTGGAATTAACATAATTTCGTGGCAATTAAATGGCTTTCTCTCAGGGTTTCTTCATAAACCGAGGCCAGGAGCCCAGTTTATATTTTTGAGCTGGTCATCTATTTTGTTACCTCAGAGGTTACTTTGGACTTTGCTTGCACTGATGCCATCAACTAAACGTCCAAAACAATATCATCATTTTAAACAAGATCATAAACTCTTGTTTTAACTAAAAGCATGTGCAAAATATAAGTATTGGCTATCTGGTGCAACTGTGAAGTACTTGTCAATATCATGAAAATTCATGATTTTTGTTTTCTGTTTCTCCTTACTTGTCGATATATTATCCATACGGCCATCGCCCACGCTAATCCTGCGAGAGGTTTTCGGGGTACGGGTAATAAACGGTAAAAAAACTAACGGGTACGGGATATTTGGGAAAAAATAACTGGGAGGTGGGAAACTTTAGAACACATAATCCGGAATATTGTGTAGGAATACCGGAAATTGACCAAACGCTGTTTTTGGTACTTTCGTCCACTGCTGAGCCCTGGAGTGAATGAACGATTGAAGAAAAACACGGTTAATTCTGATAAACAGATTTTAAACATTCAAACAGACAAAACACTCTTAAAACTCGTCTAAGATTAGGCGAATGAAGACAGTCTTGGTTGCGTTAGTCGATCACATGCGTGGAGGGAGAAAAAAAATATTTATACAATATAAGTCGAGGCAAAAAGTACAAGTTAATTTCTGCTATTAGAATCGAAATTGAAGTAAAGAGATAGAGCTTTGCAACATTTACTCCGCTGCGGCCACTATGCATGAGTCAAGACTGCTTCCATGGAGACCAATTGCAAAAAACTACGAATTACCCACTAATGCGATACCGTCGATAACATCAAGAAGTGTATAAAGCCAGCGGGTATCTAACTACTGAGAACTCCTCGATGAATGTTCTGGCCCGATTCCTCAGAATCTTACAGGAAATTCTGCTCTGATCGCTTTCACGCGCACGACGACAAAATCACGTTTTTCCAATGTTGTTTTATCCAAATTGATTTGACACTTTTTAGTTTACGTGACTATGATCAAATGCAATATCACTCAACCCTTGATCTCAGAGAGCTTTTAAAGGTCGCGATCTGAGATCCGGGCGAAGTCGCTTATCATGCTTCAGCCGGTTCAACATTCCTCGCGAGAAAGTAACAAAAAATCTGGCACCCAGGATAATATTTTGGCTTGTTGGATCAAGTTTAAATCATACAGAAAGCAAATTCGTGAGAAATTACCATCAGATAAAAACAATTGTGACGTAAAGTTACATTGACGTCATGACACTAGATACGAAGTTATTTTAGCTCAGTCTGAGTTGGAATAATAAGGTATCCAATGCCCGATCCAATGAAAGGTCATTCAGAAACGTTCTCAAAAAGATACAACATTTTTATCATACGTTGTTTGTGGTGGGTCAGGAGTAAGGTTTTTACTGCAAACTGGCGATGCAAGTTTTTGTTTGGAATGCCGATTGTAAAATATTACCCCAATTGTGCGCAATTGAATCTAAAATGAACGCGGGCACGACATATCCTTTGTATTGGAGAAAACGTTTGGTTCGCCGGTCTTTGAGTAACCAAGAGCGATGCTAATCGAGATGCGGTTAGTCACCAATCCTCCGCGACAGAACATGTCACTCTACACGAAATTCAAACTTTCAACGTGCGTTCGTGATGTCGGTACTAACAAAGCATTTGAATAGATCAATACAAATTGAAACTTGTAGTTATTAAAAAAGACAACGGCGTGTAGCCAGCGAGTATCACGTAGGAATGAATATAGCATAGTGTTGTTTTCTTTTGGAGGAGCCAAGCACCAACTAATTTATAGTTTCTGCACTGCAGCGACGTCTTCAAAAGAGTTCACAGTTGTTATTTTTCGCTGGCACACATTTTGAGCCAATTGTCTTTTTAACACACGTCCTTTCTTTAAAGTTGTTCTTCCAAAAAGTGAGGAGGACGAGACCTACAAACCTGCACCTGGACCTTTGGATCAAGAGAAGGAGATAAAAATGAAACTGATAAAACTTGAATCCGGAAGCAATTAGCGCGAGTTTCGCAATCACGCCTCCCTAGTCCTTAGAAGCGTTTCTACCAGGTTTCTACTCTTGCATGTCGGAATTTAAATAGTCTCTTCCAGGCGTTCAGTAAGTTGAGCCTAGCACGAAAAACGGTAAGCGAAAAAATATAAATAATAAAAAGCGGCGACAGGAAGCCGCGCTTTTTTTATTTTATTCGCGCGCCGTGATCTCGCGCATGTGCCGCAACTATCTGAACGCCTGGAACTGCTAAAATTGTCAACTCCAGCTCGTGCTTTCAAAATGAGCCAAAGTTCAAACTTGCCCGCATGTTTGCCTTTATTTCTTATCTCTATGCACACAACGCATTTCGAAAAAAAAATTACTTAAAAAATCGTACTGATACACTATTTTTCCAGCATGAATATATATATTAAGTATGAAACTTTTGTTCTTATTCAAAATTGACATTCAGTAATATCTCTATTTCAAGTCTTACTTTAATTCCTCCAAGTTAGTCTCGTACTTAATTGTAACAGTTAGTTTTTCCGTGCGCGATAGATTCTGAGATTGGCGTTACCGCAGTAAGTTCAGTATTGAAAAACCGATCTGTTTTGCTCCAAAATATAATGAAACAAAATTGAATGCTGATTGGAAGACGTTAATGACCTTATCCAGTTATCCTCTTTCACTTAAGCTTCTCTATCCCAGGATTTTTGCCGATTGTTTGTGTCTAGAAATTTAATGATATTGAATAACCTTTGAAACAATATACTTCGCCCTGGAACATGGTGGATGATGCGCAATCAAAGCTGATGAGAAAAGATCTCATTTAGGGCTGGTGTATGCTTAGACTTTAGACTTTCGTCGCTCGCGTCTCGCGACTTCGTCCCTCACTTTCGCTCGCTGGCTCTCTTTCGCAGTCGACTTGCGGCAAATCTTGTGTTTGGTACACATTGTTACTGTCAAGAAATTTCAGGTAAAAGCATGATGAATTCTTGATTCGTTAGGCAATGATGTAAAGGAATCCCTTAAGTCCCTTTTTGTTTTGAGTAATTCAAATGGTTTACATCTCACTTATTCTTTCGGCTTCAGTGAAAGGATTCTTTGTATTGGATGTCTTATTTTTAGACAATAACTAGTGCCAAGAAATCGGACTGGGCCTAAGCAACACTGAATAACTTGGAATGCAAAGAAAACGCAAATCAACTTGCGGAATTACAGATCTAAAATTCCACGGGAGTCTGAATTCCGACAATATTTGGCTTTCTGAAATTTCTACTCTTGTCCTGATGAAAATTAATTGTTGTTTTTGATTTACTTTCCGACAACAAAAGCGAAAAAAAGGGTTGAACAATAGACTTCAAACATCTTAGTATATACAGGAAAGGCCTTTTGTTTCCGTTGCATTTGGTTTGTGGGTGTTGTTGTGGGTGTGTTAAAATCACATGACAAAACACTGCTCCCTTGTACGACCCCTTGTGCGACCTCACAAAAAAAAAAATGAAAATGAAAAGGAAATAAGCCAACTTTGAAACGGTCTGAAAAACGCCATTGTTTCGAAACTAATTTGCGACGGTGGAACAATGATGCTCGAAAAACCGCAACTTGAGTGAGAGAACTGGATACAAAGAGCAGTGAACCAAGCTTCCTGTAAGCGATTACAATTTGCGAATGGCTATTTTTATTTTGTTTGATGGCCTAGGTCCAGAATTGTTTGAAAATATCAACAAGTTATCACCAATTCAACAACTTGCCCAGCTTAACTCTGTCTTGTTCTTACTGAAAATGCAAAACAAAAGAAAAGCATTCGACAAAATGCGGCGAAGGCCACTCAAAATGTTGAAACAGAAGAATGTTTCGTGGGAGGCAATATCGGTGGAGAAAAACAAGGTACGTTCGATATTGGCGAAGTAAAGTCTCTTGTTTTTGTCTATTTTTTCTTTTACCAAGATTTACATCCTTGCAAAGAACGATAAAGTGATAAATGATCTTAAATGTGCACAGCGTTTGCAAATTGGTAGTGAGCATGAAGGAAGATAGGTCAATTTCCAGTACAGAAAGTTGACAAAATTAGTCGACGGGACACCAAATGAAATGTCACGTTCGTAAAGTCAAGCACGCACGTACTTTACTTAAAAGTCATCAATGAGAAAAAGCCTTCTAAAAGACACTCGGAAAAGGTGATCTTGGAACAAACACAAAAGCGCAAATGGTTTAAAACATTATTTCTTTCCTTCTTTTTTCAAGGAAGCGAAAACAACAACATTTAAATGCGCTCTAACCAGCGAAATTAATCTCGGTCACAAAGGTGATAGAACAACTTAGCTTTGTATTCGAATCAACCTATCGGCTGCAAGATCTGACATTTAATTACCTTTTGCTTTGTATATGTTGTTTTTCCGAAATATCACAAGTCTTTTGTTCTATGAATGCAGAATAACAAAGCGCCCGTATTCAAAGTGATTTCTTTGTTCGAATCATGATGAATATTCCAGACTATTCTTCTATTCTCATTATAACAAAATCATCAACTTGGCTGCGGCCCTTGCCGTCATCTGGGATTCGAGCCCTTGAGTCAATAACGTCAATTAATAATTGTTACATGAACCAATCAGAAGGCCAGATTATAATCGGAACGTGCTAGGTGTGATATTGTAAATGGCCACTGTTATGACGTCACAGAGCTTGTCAAAGCATATAAAATCTTTACGAACAAGTGATTTTCCGTGCTTCTAGTGTATGCACGGGTGAGAGAAGGTTTTCGCCGGTTGAAGCAGAATTGAACAAGCTGATTTTAAGCAAGATGTGCAAAGGAAACACAACAATGCCTAGTTCTAGCCTGGTAAGTGACTGCTTTCGATTGAAGTTAAGTTTAAAATCGGCGGCGGTTCAGCGAAGTTCCTTCTGAAATTTTGTCAGTCGATGAATAGGGCGCTAAGATTACTGTCGCTCACTCGTTTCTTGTTCCACGCTACAGTTCGATCTCTGATAATTGGTTGAGCGAAGATCACAGTTATGTTCAAAGTAAAAATCTTCAGCTGCTAAGAATAAGCGATTGGATTCGTTAGTAATGATACCTGAGAAGAAACCTGGAAGTTAGAACTCTGTGCTTCAGCGATGACATCGTCGATTTAGAAAGTGCTTTGTTAGCGCCTTCGATTCTCAAAATTGATGCGCTTGCAGTTTCTTCATACGTTTTGCCAGCTGAGCTGTTTTTGTGTTCATATTTTCGCTTCAGCCTGATTTCTTTACTTGAATTTAGCATCTTGAGCGACGTGACTACTTTTGATTCATGTTGTTGTGCACGGGTCTAAAATTTGGCAACTGACCAGCCGTCTTTCAACAAGTGATGGACATATGAATTGATTAGAGCGATTTCCTGACCTGCTGAGATCTGTAATACGGTAAAAGCGATTTTGTTCTTAAAATAAAGCTGGGTTAAATTACATGGAAGAATTTTTGCCCTCGCGCGAAAGTCACATTCGGTCGTGGATCTTCGCGAAGGAAAGTTGATTTGCATGGACGTCTTCAAATATTACACGTTTACTTCATTTTGACATTCAAGATCCGCAAATTTGGGGAATTGAGAGGTTGCAGGCAAGAGTTTTTATTTTTTGATCGCACTAGGAGAATTTTTTGTCTGCAGAAGAGCTCACCGCGGCAGAATATTTTTTCACTTTTCAGGTACGGAATAATTTCCTTAGTACCGCGGACGTGACCGAAAATCGGACAAATACTAAATTATTAACACTTAAGATATGGTGTTTACTGAAAGCTAAAGCTCTAATACAAGGTGATTCTGAAAACATATCTGCTGGAAATTTTCTCTTGCATGGCCTTTTCTTGCCTTCAGGAAAAGATGTCAAGGTTATATTTAGCAGCTGAGAAATTATTCTGCACGCTCTCGTCTCGTGACTGGTCATTTGAATGTCAGCTCCATGATGCAATGTTGTCAATGGTTCGCAGCGATATATATTCGAATGTAGATGTATTGAGCTTGTTGCTTATTCAAGGATGTTCTCTTTGTTGCAGGGTTGGGATTTACAGAGCTCTAAGTCACCGAACAGTATGAAGATTGTATTGTTCGCAGATTTTGTATCCAGCAACCCTGGACTGAGCCAAGCTCAGTATGTTCTGAAACAGCTTTGCAACGAAGGACATCAAATAACCTTATTTGGTAGGTAACACACCATTGCGCTTTTAAAGTAGTGATATTTTTTCTTTCGCTTCCAAAGGGAAAAGCCCCTCTGCCTAATTGTTATTCAAAGTTGGCTGTGATCCAACCCCAGAAAGATAAACGACTTTTAGGTCATCAAAATATGCGATTTCGCCATAACTTCCTTCCGTGGAACTTTAATTGTGTGCAGGAAAACTAGATTCACTAGATGTGATCCATATAGCTGCTAACAGTTTCGAAAATTTTGCCTTTTGTGATTTTCTTTAAATGACATTTTGAGAGCTTGTCATCTAACTGGATGGGTTGGCCTCCCAGAAACGTGATTGTTTGACAAAAAGCGTGATTTATATTTGCGACAATCGATGTTGCGAAAGAGAATAGTTTGCTTGGCCGTCTGGAGGTGAAAGAATGGTTTACTTTTGCTATATTTATGGAAATTTGAAATCGTCTGGTATTTTGTTGCCCAATCCGAAAATTGTTCCCATATCTGAAACGGATATGCTCCGTTGCCTGTGCCGACAGCTGTGAGATGAATGACAGCGCCTCAACTTGATTTAAAGATCCATATTTTGCAATTGCAAAATCGCTATCTAAAAAGCAAATATTTTGCGATTTCCTGAAATGTGAATGCTATTTTGCAGAACGTATTTTGATTCATTAATTTAACTGGTGATGTTTATCAAACGAGTGAGGACCGGAAGTAGACTAGTATTTTAAAAAGTAAAATCACTCTGTACACCTTCCGAGGTCATTTATGATATTGTAATATCGTTTCTAACATCGATTGTTTCAATCTTGTTTTTTAGAATGTGCCAATGTTAGTGTGCCGTTGTTGATGTATGAAGACACACAAGCTTGCTTGTGCCAAATATATGAAGAGCCCCTGAAAGTGTTAGAAAAGAAAGTTGCTGAGGCGGATGCCTTTCTTCTGGTGACAGACAAACCTGGATTGCAGATCCCTCCTTCACTTGCAACGGTAAAACACCACTTTAAAGGAAGCAAATGCACATGGAGACCCTATGGAGTACAATGTGTACTTCTTGGTGGATCTGTACACAGTCGGAGAGTTGCTATGAGATTACGAGTACTTCTTGAAGGGTCAGATTATCCTTACATGTCAGGTGTCCTTCCTCGGAGGTGTTCCTGGACTGAAATGTACGCAGTGGACCCAAGTCTTGAGACACCAGGACCTTGTGTATTATGAGACTGTTAGAGAACTCGAAGACTTTTTTGCTGACTGTTCATACTTTTCTTCCTTTGTTCTGTTAGTCTAAACGTAAGCTTGCTTTCTCAAAATTGTTTTGATAGTTTTGAAGTTGTAAGCTGAAAGGTTTGGTGTTTTTCTCGTTCACTTAAAAAAAAGCGGTCGCTCTATTCGCTTTGTTAATGTTATCCATAGACATTCATAGAATGAAAAAAAGAAATGGAAAATCCAAAAAAAGTGTAAAAAGAGTACATTTTCAAGTTTTGGGTCTTGTATATAATATTTGGTCACTTTATTATACCATATTGGTAATAGTGTAAGATAAAAAGTTTTATTGAGAATTGTAAATAAAAGGAATACGTTTAATTTTATATTGCAAAAAGTGTGTGTCATAACATCAGAAAACCAGAGTGGGTGAGAAGTTACAAATTGACTTAGTGAAGTGGAAAGGGAGTTAAATTTTCAACTCTCAGGAAAATTAAGATATTCACATCTATTGTACAGCTTTATCTCTGTTCAAATCTCTATTTTTCTCAGTTCCCCTTAAGTCTGCCTCTGCCAAACTCTACTTAGCTAGATCACCAGTAGTGTAAGGACTAAGAAACCAGACACATCACAGGGTCTCTGAAGCCTACATACTGTGAACAATCAAGCTTAAAGTTTCTGAAGTTACCTTCCGAGGCAGAATTGCTTTGGTGCCGATTGCTCAAAGTTTTCCAGGTGCCGACATGTTCCAGACACTAGGTTAAACTGAAATAGTCCACTTATTTTTAGACCAAAACTGTCATTTTGGTATATGATCAGCCTACCAAATTCGACTTGGCTGGCTTGGTGATGAGTTCTTCGGACAGCCATTTAAATGTCGCACAAAGCATAGTCTCCGCAGCCATTTTTGGGATGTCACGCAACTATCCCCCCCAAAGAACTTTAGGGGAGCGTTGCGTGACATCTCAAAATAAAGTTAACGCTTCAAAGGAGACTACACAAAGAAGCGAGACCAAACAGAACGCGTGCGTGCACGAAAGAGAAGCAAAGAGTCTTTGAGACTTCTCCTGAACTTTTGCTCAGATTTTACAGATTGTAGCAAATCATTGTGATGATCCCGGCAATGACCTTTTTAAATTCACGCTTCGCGTAAATGTTTTCGTTGTTTTCACGTTTCTCGTGCAAACTTTTGTCCTCAACACGTGTCAGGTATTAACCTTTTGTCACCCTCTTTCCTATTCTGACTGGATTATTGTACGCGGCATGTTGTTTTACACTTGGGACCATGGAGTAGAATTGTTTTAAAATAGTCAGCGGAACCCAAATTTCCAAATTGTTCCATCGCAATTCACCAAAAAAGTTATCACGGTTAGTGCAAGAAGCCTCGAGTGGCATCATAACTTGTAATAGAGAGAAACAGGGAGAGTCAGAGAGTCAAAAGATTAAATTCCTTATCTAGCGTTTAAAATTTCATTTAAGTTCTGAAGTAATGGGGTTATAGTCCAAGTACATTGATCACAACAGTTATGCTGAGGTACCAGACACTGATGTGAAATCGAGCCTAGCTGAAAACTGCTCGCTCGATAAACGTTAGAAACTTTTAGGCATGCATTTTTACATTCCTGGCAAAAACGTTACAAAGAGGTAAATGCGACAGAGATTTACCAAGTTTGTGAAAAAGTTTTAATCTTTTATTTTATCAAACAATGCCTTTGGCTTAATATAAATTAACATGCGCCCTTTTATTGTAATTCCGAGCGCTTGGGTTTACATTTAATGCGCGCCTCGAGCAAAGCATTTGAAGCCACGGTTTGCTCCGTGCCTGCGGCTTCAGGTGTTACTCTGTATTAGCCCATAAAACAACTTATCCGTTTCATGCGATCGTACGTTTGGGGTATATATCTGATATGTGGTTTCATTGCAATCAACGGGTTCTTTCATGAATCCCTATCCTTTCTCAGTGACGGCTGATCAATTGTCTTGAAGCCCTCTTGTCCCTCTTTATTCCCTCTGCCTTGGCATGGAAAAAGGGTTTATACCAGTTACGCGCTTTTTATATAAGAACGTCTAATTTGGGGGCTGAGGTTGAACGTTCTTATATTTTTTATACGATTTCAGACTAAAAACGTTCTTTACATGTTCTTAAATTTGTATGGTAGAGTATTTCAATAAATTATAGCTGAGAGAATATAAGATCAACTATCTTGATAGACTTGACAATACTTAGAACTTTGTACCACTTAATGACTTTGATGACGCTTGTCATTTAATATACAGATTAGCAAAAAAAAACGTTTTTAATCGCGATTCTCAGCCTGAGGAATGTTCTTAGTACGTTCTTAAAATTTTATTTCATCTCAGCCTCAACGTTCTTAAAAAAGGTTCTTATAGAAAAAGGGTGTTTCTTGCTTGCTTTTGAAAATAAGCCTTTGCATTATCTCTCGGCCTTTGGTCATACATTGCAAGGTTTACGGCTCTCTGCGGTGAAATAATTGGCTTACAACACCATGGAACACAACAGCATCTCCGGATTTTCAAAACGCTTCAGCTTAAAATGGGCCGTAACCGCAAAACTTCCTGAAACACCCTTGAAACTCCTTGAAAAAGCTAACCCCAAAACCGTCGTAAAACATCCTTAATTAATTAAACTAAGTTTAGGCATTTGATTAAAATTACACGGATAGTCAGTATGGAATAACTAGTTGTTTTTGAGCTTCACTGTTTCCTCGTCCCTTGACTCTTCCCACGCAATGTACAGAGAGTTGACGAGATAAACTCGCGTCTGCCATTTCGTGGAATTAGTAGTATCGAAACTCGTGATAGCATATCAGTATATTTTTTGTAGAACAACAGAACTCATTTAAATTCAAACTGCAACCTACATGCGTGCTATAATTTCAACTTTATTGCGGCTTTGCTTCTCGCACATGAGCTCTACAAACGCGAGCAAGCTCGCAGTCTTATTTCGCAATCCGCCGAAGCTGATCACATTTGAAGTCACACTTTCACCTCGTCACCGACGTGAAGGGTGGAGGGGCCGCTTGATGGGGCCGGCATTTTACGGCAACCGCGTTACCAGAACAGGGGTACACATTAAGGGATTCTTAATACGATTGCCTTACTGGAAATTCAGCGAGCTTCGACCTAAATTAAAGCCTGTTCGAGTTCGAGTCCGACCAGGCTGGAGTTTTGTGTGCGTCTCATCAGTGCGTCTCCCCTTTAAAGGAATCGAAGAGACAACTGGGAACTGGATGCGCAGTGCAGTGCAGAATGAGCGCGAGCGCGTAGGAAGAAGGGAAATGAGACATTTCTGTCCCTCGAGACAACAAAATGGCTGATATATCAAGCTATTTCTTGGGCAGCCGATGGAATTTTCCAGGCAGAGTATTTTGCACGAGTGATCAATTATATTAACTGTAATACGTTCAATTGACGCTGGGCTGGGGAATTTTCCAAATTTAAACGATTTGTACTCATTAGAGTCACCAAACTTCTCCCATTTTCACTATCAACCACAATAATAATGACCATGGAAAGGTTGGTACCAGGTTGAATATCCATCCCTAGCCTACTCTCCCGTCTATTTTTAAGTCGAGTGAAATTGGCGGTTGCCGACCTACAACTTTGTAGGAGGAGCGTATGGACCAGCCTATGGTGGGCTAGTGACACAGGTTTTACGAGGTATGACCAGACATCTTTTGACAAGATACCTTCCAAAATAGAAAGAGTGGGCATGAAATGCTAGGCGTGAGTGAAAGATTTCCTAAATCAAACCTACTTCTTCGGATCTTGCAAGCTTACACTGGCTGCAATAATGTTCTTTACTGTCGCCCAGGAAATCAGCACACTCAGATCCCCCGGTAGAAATAAACCATTCTCGAGATCAAAACCTTTACTTTTGATATGCTGTTTTTTAAGAGAAAAGGTTAACTTCCAAAGAAAATAATACCTCTTTCATAAACCTTCAAAATCGTCAGAGTTCCATAAATGTTGATTCAACTCGAAAAATCGCTCTACCCTTTAATGTGTCTCCAGCCTGAAAAAAAAAATACCCACGGGCGGGATAGCTTATAATCAGGGCGGAAACAGTCCGGGATAAGCGCCCTGCTTATAATCGTACAAGTAGGCGCTTTAAATTGCGTGGGAACCAGAACAAGAGGTAACAAAAAAATGCTGTATAACAGAAACGTCTACAATGGTCTTACACGACATAAACAATCATTACAAAATACCCCGCGAGCTTGGTAGACAAAAAAAAAATGATCGCAGGTTACTCACGTGTCCCACGTTAACATCGTAAATTTCCATGCGCGTGGGCTCCACACTCCACGCGCGACTTATTCAACAAAGTTGACCCTTGGTTGCGCGCTGTTGTTGATTACCGTTATTGGCTCATCGAATATTTAAGACGGAAGTCTTAATCCATACATTGGAGAAGGTTTTATTGTGAAAAAAGTGCTTTCAGTAATCACACCCTTAGTAATTTCCCAATAACTGAAGGGTTATCAGCACTGAAATCGTCCTTCGAGTTGAATTGATAAAACAACTTCCCTTCAGCTGGCTAATGAGGTCACTAATTGAATTCCCGATTTCGCAATAACTGCAGTCTAGCCTCAAAGATTTCAAGCTGCTTGTCATTTCTTGTTTACGTTATTTCAGATTCGAGAATGGGAAGCTTGCTCCGAGCACAGCAGGGATTCGTCGGCTGATTTTAATGTGGATTACAAAATCATTGTTCAACAAAACGTGACAAGCGCTGACTTTGATATTTCTTCGGTTGACTACATTTGCTGTTTTTAAGCCATTTTCAGGTTTATTAAAACAACCGCTTGAAATGACCAAGCATTGGTTGATATCGTAATGTAAGGAATGTTCTCTCAAGAAATAATCTTATTTCATAAGTACTATAGGCTGGAGCTGCAATCAGCTGAAATTCTCTTATCAGAGGAGATCAGACAACTAAAGTCTGTGCTCTATATTTAGAGTTAAAGAGGAAGCTCTGTGTACGATTACTGGGATGCCCTGTTACCGGAAGCAGAATGCAGGGTAGATAGGGGTGGCTCCATAAATGTTTCCTGCCTGCCGACAATGGAACAGGTAGCCAAAAATAATTTCCCATTGCGTAAACTAAGAAAAGTTTCCAGCGGGAGCAAAATGTTCCTTAACCTGAAAAAGTTCAGAAATTAATTATAATATTATTACTTTTTCACTTTTGCTGGGAAGCAAAATATGTTTCCGTATTGTACAACTAACAATGTTTCCGTATGTATTCCGTATTCCGTATTGTTTCCGTATTCGTGTTTCCGTATTAAGGAACTTCACGAGTAAATGTTTAAGGAAGTAAAATTTCCACAGCCATGTTTCCTTGTTGGCGGCCGAGTCTTTTAAAGAAATCTTCTAATATCGGCAAGACCACAACGACAAACCAATGCAAAAGGGTGCCGGATCTTTGGAGACCTGG
>OFEP01000011.1_pt1 | contig 16336 bp, 11 predicted proteins | sample 1521161 | NCBI WGS metagenome assembly OFEP01 (sample SAMN04272335, study PRJEB24112) | coral metagenome | biome: Coral reef; feature: Shallow seawater; material: Coral tissue | host: Coral | place: China: South China Sea | collected 2014
AGTGACACACTCGAACACCAACCCACGGTCTGGCCAGTACCTAACGCATGCGCACAGTCATATCACCCGGGCAGTGGCAGCCATGGACAGCTGTTTCCGCCTTGTTAGGTCTCATCAGCATGGTATAGCCGTCGGGCAGAAATAGGACTACAAGCCCTATGTAGTCTGCGCTTTACTGCTGCTTAAGGTTTTTATAAAACTGCGATGTTCAAGCACATTATTCTTCAAGAGCGACACTGTGTGACGAAAAACACAGCTTCATTTATCTCCAGTTGGTGAATGTTAGAATTCGAACTGACTGTTTGTTATTTTCTCTTGTAGGATGAATTCCTTGAAGATGTCACAAGTGTTCTCAGTGGAGAAATATCCATTCTTTTTGATCACGAGGACCTTGAGCGCATCTCCTTGGATCTAAAGAGAGAGGCTGTTCACCAAGGAATCCAAGACACCAAGGAAGCAATCTTTCAATTCTTCCTTCAACGCGTCAGCGAAAAACTTCACATAGTCCTCTCCACCACCCCCGCGGGATCATGTTTCCGCCGACGTTGCCGCCTGTACCCATCCCTGATAAACTGCTGTACTATTGATTGGTTCGACAAGTGGCCGCTGGACGCCCTTCAGTCTGTCGCGGTTTCGTTTCTGGAGAATTCCGAACTAAGCAAAGGTCAGGAATCGAACAGCGCTTTAGTGGCAAGCATCTCTAAAGTTTTCGTTGAAGTTCACAAGAGCGTGGAGGAGGAAACGCAAAAGTTCTATGACGAGTTGCGACGTAGGTATTACACGACTCCTACAAGCTACATGGAGTTTGTGCGTTTGTATCTGTCCAAGCTGAACGCGAAGCGAGCTGAGATAAGTTTCAACCGTGAGAGACTGTGCACAGGGTTGCAGAAACTTTCAGATTCGAATGCGTTGGTCGGTACTATGCAGGCAGAGCTATTACAACTGGGACCTAAACTTGAACAAAAGGCCAAGGCATGTTGAGTTATGGACGTTTTTGCCAGTGTCAGTTTAGTCAGTAGAGACTTTTAGATTCACGTTTCCCACGAACAGCTAACCGCTAGGGGTCACGTGACGAGAGCTAGGCGTCACGTTTGAGGTTTTGGACTCGCGTTTTGGACTCGCGTTTTGAACCTCGAGCTTTTTTTGCCTTAACTTTTATTTTATGCCACATGCAAATGCTGAAAACGAATAAAGTAACCCTTTTTCTACAACTTGGATACACTCTTCAGGCAAATTACCTAGCCTTTTGTTGTTGTTTGTAGAAAAGCATTGATCCTAATTAGAAATCCAACATGGCAGCGGCTTAAGTAAAAGGTCTATTTTATGATTCTCTATTTCTTCAGAAAACTACACGTGCTAGAAAACCTTTTGTTTTTCAAAATTGCCGCGGTTCTTTTGACAATTTCCATTGCATTGACAGGATGGTTTCTAGTCGCTCAAATTTACTTCAGTCTAAATTGATTTACGTCCTGAAGGCGAACGACTAACCTCAAACCGCAGTTTGCGGTAAACGTGGATCTTAAGGTCTCTATTGTTTGACGTATCAGTATAGTCAGTAACTAGTTTATTTTGGAGGTACAATTAGCTATGCAAGTTTGAAACACTTCAATGTCCACTGCTGTCTTCAATTGTCTTGGAAGTTCGTTTTTCTTCGCTTTTCTCCCCCAAGCAATGCTGTAAAAAATCTCGAAGAACGCCCAGGCCACACTACTTTAAAGGATTTACTGGAGGTATCGCTAAACGCATTTAAAATAGAGGAAGCAGTTAAATACCGTTACGTTCCGTTTTTTTTTTTTCAAAACAAAATGCGTGGGCTATATTTGTCGCTGATTGTAGACTTTGTGCATCATTCTTCATATAACGTATCCCCCAGTTTGAGTAATCTGCTGTTTACTTTTTTTTAAGTTCGTTCCTGCGTCCATCTCCTTCCATCTCGGTTTCTGCATTCGTTTATTGCTTGTTTTTCTCTCAAAAGACCCAAAAAAGGTTCAGACAAATGATGTCGTTAGACAAAGATCGCTGTAAAGCTATGATTGGTGAATATTTTTCGCTTGAAAATTTAAAATCGAGCCGACGAGCCAATCAGAGACATTACTTTGTTCTTTGTTGAGCTACGTCATCAGTATTGTGCGCGAAGAGAGGTGTCTGTCTAGTTAATGAGCATTGTCTTCTTACCGCTAACAGGACACAGAAAAGCTTCTGGAGCAGCTAGCCAGCGACCAAGAGGCCGTAGATCAAGTACACAGTGTGGTTCAAAAAGAGGAGGAGATAATGAATGAAGAAGCCGTGAGGGTCCAGGCGATAGCAGACGAGGCTCAGCGGGACCTAGAAGGAGCTTTGCCGCAGCTGGAGGCAGCTATCGCAGCGCTGGACGCTCTGGACAAGTCCGACATCTCTGAGATCCGAGTTTATACAAAGCCGCCCACGATGGTGATGACAGTACTGTCTGCAGTGTGTGTGCTGCTACAGCAGAAGCCGGATTGGAACTCGGCTAAGCTGCTGTTAGGTGATCCGGGCTTTCTGAAAAAGCTTGTTGGTTATGACAAGAACAGCGTCCCTGATAAGGTTAGTACTTCATGTTAGTAATTTGTGAAGTGTCCTGTAAGAAACGCATGAAGAGGGCCTTGTTTTCTTGATGTGGAAAATCTCATTCGTTCTCCAAGGTTGTCCGTTCGATATTTCACATCATTATACGGCTAGCTCCGTGAGCGGACAAGATGAACCGAACCTTTCACTGTGATTTGCTACCGGAGGAAACAAGATGACGCTATCTTGCCCGTTCGTGATTACCCGCTGTATCCCGAAGGAAAATGTTATTTTTCCATACAGTCAATCCTTTATTGACCAAGCTTGGTTGTACAAAATGGCTGGATATTGGCCTCGTTCTTGTTGTCGCGTTTAAGTGGCCCTCGACTCCGTCTCGGTCCATAAACACGAAAAAAATAACTTGGTTAATATTCAGCCATCTTGACCTTGCGCTAGGTCAATAACCGATGTATCTAAAACAAACTAATTGGTCGATGTTCTTATGTTAGATCTCACAGCTGGTAAATAACGGCCATATTCCTTTGTCACTCCAGGTATTCACCCGTCTGAAGCGTTATACTCAACACCCAGAGTTTAATCCAGAGGCAGTTGGTAAGATTTCAGTGGCGTGTAAGTCCATGTGTCAGTGGGTTCTAGCGTTGGAGAATTACGCGGAGGTATACAAGATCGTTCAACCCAAACAGAAGCGATGCGAGGAGGCGCAAGTTGCTCTTGCTATCGCCCAAGAGAACTTGCAACAAAAGCAGGTATGAAATTGAGATGTGATCATCGCAGTTGTAATCGCAATTTAAGCAATTGCAAATTTTAATCCTTCAAAAAAGTGCAAACGAATTCTACAAGAGTGCTTAAAATAGCATTCCTTAGGTTCCCTGACCTCCCGACTGTATTGTGCACCAAACAGCACAAACCAACCTCTCCTGCTATTTGGTTGAAGATACAGTCGACCCTCAAATCTTAATATCAAATTCGTAATCATATCCAACCAGTGCCCCACCCCTACCCTATAAAATATGAACGGTCCCTTATGTTTTGACTCTATTATGGACACAGAATGAGACACTTGAACGTTAAATACAACATAAAATTCTCCAGAGATAAATCATAGGATACATATTAAAAGCAGTAAGGAGAAGTTTGAGGTTGATATTTTACCTCTTGTAGTCAAGCCTTCTGAAGATCCAAGAGCAACTTCAGTTACTTCAACAACAGTACGATGACAGTGTAGCGCAGCTTGAGGAACTGAAACAGAAGAAGGAGCTTACTATAATAAGGCTGCAGAGGGCTTCAGTGCTGACAGCAGCCTTGGCTGAGGAGCAGGTATGGTACAGGACGAGTGGCGAACTGTTTCTGCGTGGTTTGAAACTATGGTTACCAATGTAACAGAATACTTTACTTTTGAAAAGTAACTAGGTTTGTTTCATGGCAAAGTGAACTGTAGCCTTGCTTCTATTAAAAGGCCTGACCACTTAGAAGTACCTAACAGTACAATGGGTTCTTATACGTATTTTGTTTTCAACAGGTTCGCTGGAGCAAGTCAGTGAACTCTCAAGAGGAGAATGCGCAAGGTCTGATAGGTGACACTCTGGTATCATCAGCTGCCGTGGCGTATCTTGGAGCCTTCACGTCGTCTTACCGTCGCCGTCTACTCTCGCAGTGGCTGCAGCTGTGTAAGGCAGAGAACATTCCTGTGTCCGACAACTTTGAGCTGACCGAGTTTCTTTCAGAGCCAATTGAGATTCAGAAATGGCTGAACAAGGGTTTGCCTCATGATAAACACTCGATCGAGAACGCCACACTTATAAAACATTGCCGCCGCTGGCCACTTTTGATCGACCCGCAGGAGCAAGCATGCAAGTGGATAACGCAGACCGAAAAGGATAATGGGCTCAAGATTGTCAAGGCCTCTGATCCGAGTTACCTCAGGACGTTGGAGAGTGCTATACCGTTAGGACAACCTGTGTTGGTCGAAGTAAGTTTGGTCTTACCTTCATCAGTTAATTGTCTCAGCTAACCGCCGCCTGGTTAGCTCAGTTGGTAGAGCGCCGGACTGTTGTACCTGAGGTCGTGGGTTCGAACCCCAGACCGGACCAACACTCAGGGTCTTAAAATAACTGAGGAGAACGCACTGCCTTTGCAATTATATCTGGAAATGGTTAGAAGTTCAGGTCTTCTCGGATAAGAACTATAAACCATAGGCCCCGTCTCCTGTATCTTCGATGTTATGGTTAGCAGGGGCCGTAAAAGAACCCACAAGCTTATCGTAAAAAGAGTAGGGCATGAAGTTTCCGGTGTTGTGGTCTGACCTTTGTTGTTATACTGAGGGTGGGGGTGGAAAGTGCTCGGAGATATTAGCTACGATAAAAATACTCTAAAATCCGAGGGTAAATAAAGTATTCTCGCTAGAAAACGGCAAAAAATCCTGGAAGTATTAACTTTTTTGCCAACATAGCAAAACTTTACAGAATCGCAAAAAATTGAAAATGTAACAACTCACCATTCGGTATTTTTGTCCGAACTACAATTCAGTACAGTAAAAACTTGCGTTTAAGAACCTGAAATTTGAGAACCTGTTCGGCTAAAATTCCTCAGCAAGTATCCTTCACTTAACAACCATTCTGAGCTAAAATCTCAATACAGGTTCTTGTTTTCAAAATATAGAGTTTTTTCACATATATTACAGTACATCACATGCAACTGTAGCTTCTGGATTTCAAGGAAAATGTGTGAACTGATGATTCAATATAAAGGCCACACTGATGAGCACAAGATTTTTTTAACAAAAATAAGAACCTGAGCGGCCTAATTCAAAAGTAAAGAACCTTAGAGGCTAACTTGAAAAAACCTAGGTTCTTATTCGCGGGTTTTAACCGTATTCATAGAATAATATTCGACCCAACTTTGTCCAAAGTTTTTCTTTATTCTACATTTCAGTTTTCAATGACTTTTTCAGAGAAAAGGGAAATTGACTCTGAATACAACACTTGTGCTGAAACAAAGATGATTAATAATTGTTATTTGCGCCCGTTAAGGGTAAGCCACACCTGCTAAGGGAGCACTTCAGTTATCATTCTGTAAAGGGACGTTACAAGAAACGCCATATACATTTTTTGCATGTTGTTATATTTTGGGGGTCATACGATTAGGGCTCATCTGAAGATTTTGTTTCTCTAAAAATTTGTTTCTCTGTTTGCAGGATTTAAGTGAAAACCTAGACCCGTCACTCAATCCAATCCTGGGTAAAAACACGATACAGCGTGGTAATCAAGCCATCATGTTGATCGGTGACGCCGAGATAGAATATAACAGCAACTTCCGGTTATACATGAGCACACCATTGGCCAACCCACACTTTCTACCGGAAGTATGTATCAAAGTCACGGTCATCGACTTCACAGTCACGCTGGATGGACTGCAGGACCAGCTGTTGTCACGCGTTGTACAGAAAGAGCGACCTAAACTGGAGGAGAGCAGGAAGGAGCTGCTTCACGGTTTGGTCTCAGATCGGTACAAGTTGAGAGAACTGGAAGATCGTTCCTTGTCCCTGCTTCATTCGTCGCGCGGTAATATCCTGGACGACGAAGACCTTATCACAACCTTGGACGACAGCAAGAAGATGGCAGATATCATTCACTCCCGTGTCGTCCAATCAGAAGAGACCGAGGAGAAGATTAACCAGAGCCGCGAGAAGTATCTTCCCGTGGCCACTCGCGGGGCGGTTTTGTACTTTGTGCTCACCGACTTGGCTTACGTGGATATTATGTACCAGTTTTCTCTCCCTTGGTTCACAGACCTCTTCGAAAATTGCATCCAGTCGGCTCAAGACCCAGCGGAGGCGCAACGAAGCGAGTCGCCAATCGCGCATGGCAGCGCGGGAACGCTTCGGCCAATCCGCAAAGACAAAGCCACCCTGTCGACTGTGAACCGTCCCGGCTTCAAAAGACGATTAACCGTCTCTCGACCGAAAGATGCAAACGCGTTGCCCGAGTACCTCCAAGCCTTGGTGGAACTCTTAACCGAGAGCGTGTATCGCGTGGTTTCGTATGCACTGTTCGCGCGTCACAAACTAACGTTTTCTTTCATGTTATGCGTGGGGATCATGCGCCACGCCATGGTGAGGTCACGCGAAGCACCTATTGATGAAGCCGAGTGGAATTGGTTCCTACGTGGATCAGCGGTCGCTGCTATTACTGACAGGCTTGAGAATGAGGAGGAGTTTGACGTGGGCTCAGTAAAAACAGGTTGCTATGTGATTAAATCCTATGTTCTCTCAACTGTTCTATAAGAAAGTTTTGCTAAACAGGTAAAAAGGATAACAATCCGCAGGGGGTCGTCAAAAAACCGGGTTTGGTAACACCTAGCGGTAGCTATTAAGGTAAACCATGGCGACAACGGCAACGGGAACGTCGCTAAACAAAAGGTTTAATGAGCAGAACAATAGCTGTGCACGTGCGTTATATTTCTTTACCGTCATCTGCAAAACACAATGTGAAATGGCCGAATTCTGCGTTGTCTGAAGAACGTGAACTATGTCAGCTAATCTTTTAAATTCTATTTCAAAGTTATCGCTCTGTTCCAAATTCAGTCTCGTGATGGTTTTGAAAGTGATAAACAAAGTAAATGACTTTAGAGTATCGCGGGATTCGTGAGTAAAATATAAATTCATTTTCTAATCGACGTTGTCTTCGGCATCGCCGCAGTAAAACAGGATTCGAGTTCAGTAACGGTTTCTGAGCTTGCGTTGGTGACGATGTTGATGATGATGATAATGATGATGATCAATAATAATGGTTTCTGAGCATGCGTTGGTGACGGTGTTGATGGAGATGATGATGATGATTGTTCAATAATTTTCAGCAGAGGTGGGGGTGGGGTGGTAGGTGCTGCTGTATGTACCCTCCGATATAGTCGAAGCGTCACTCACTAGATAACCCTTATTTGTTTTGCAGCGCCTCATATGAAAGCAGCTGGGACGATGGGTCAGTACATGTCTAAAATGAACAAATCGCCTGCCAAGTGGATCAACGAATCCACGTGGAAGGAATGTCTCCAGTTGTCATCCTCTATTCCTGCCTTTGCCGGGCTGTGTAGCAACATCGCCGTAAATGGCGCGTTTTGGAGCAAGTTTTCGGCAAGCGAAAACCCGTTTACATTTCTAGAGAACGAACCAAGGCTTGCAGATGAAACGACTACCACAGCAGACGGTATGTAGTGTCAAGCAATAAACTGTCGCACGATAACCAACAGATCTCACTTATGTCACGCAATGCTCTACATGTCTAAACAACTGTCGCGCAATATAGGAAGATCTCGCTAAAGTCACGCAATTTTATTCTGGTTTAGCAACTCTGACCCTTACCAGGATATTTCACGTATGTCATGCAATATCATGCATGTTTTTTAGCAACTGTCAGGAGATCTCACTTATGACACGCAGTGTAATACAGATTTCCACAGCTATCACACAATATCACAAGATTTCACTTACGTCACGCAATGTCAAAATCCTGTCGACCTTTCCGTCTCTGTCACCTCTCTTGGCGACAATGGGCAAAGATTTCAGTGACTGTTTGAGAAAATTAAAATGGTGTTTCAAGTGATCTCGATTAAGACTCCATAGCTTCATGTTGTAGCTTGCAATGAGAGCTAAAAAAGTAAAATTTGAAAAAGAAAAAATGGTTAGAGCTTAACTGTTTCCAGTAGTTACTTGGAGTTACTAGCAAAATTTTATTAAAAAGAGTAAAAACACCATCAGCGTTTTACACCATTCAGAAAGTGGAAGAAATTACAGCGGTTTTCAATTGAGTGCCGTGAAACCAAAGTAATCAATCTACCCAATCACAAAGGACGCAGACAACCCAGTGGACCAATCAAAACTCATAGGAAATACTCGTATCCGACAAAAAGCGCGGGAAAACCTGGGCAAACGAGTTACGATTAGTTCTGGTTCTTGTGATTGGTTAAGAAAGTGGCGCGAATTTCTTTACGCCAATCACAAAACGTAAAAAGAAAACGTAAAAAAGACAACGAAAACGCGATTGTTTTTGAAACCCTAAACACGCGATGAAAACCGCTCTGTAAGAGAGACCAACTGTGCGTAATATTTGGAGTGGTTTTCACTGAGAAACGAACTGCACAAACAGGTTTTCACTGTATGAAATTCAATTTCTGATTTTCACCGTTTTACAGGTAAAGAACGTTATTCTCCTCAACTTGGCTGGGACGCCTCTTCCCTCACCAGTTTCCAGCGCCTTATCATTGTCAAAGTTTTGCGGCCTGAGTGTCTTGTAGAGTCCGTCAGGTTGTTTGTTGTCGAAAGAATGGGCTCGAAATTCGTCACGAGTGTTGGATTTGATCTGCAAGAGATTTTTGAGGAGTCCAACAATCGGAAACCACTCATCTTTATACTTTCCCCAGGTAAATGTTTGTTGTTGTTTTTGTTTTTTAACAAGTTCAATAACTGTGAATTACATTGAAATTAAATTTTAAAATTGTATTACTACCACATTAAAATTTAAAGTTTGGTTTACCACTGCTCATTTTATAACGTTTTCTTACGAAAGTCTTCAGTTCAAACTCTTGCAAACTCCGAGGCCGCGAAAAGTGGTTTTGAACTTTTGTGTTTGACCGCTGTGAACTTTTTGTCCTGTTTGCAGGCTCAGATCCTACGTCACAGCTGATGCGCTTTGCAAGAGAAACACGTGGAAGTGCGTTACATTTGGACATGATTTCACTGGGGAGGGGTCAGGGGCCCAGGGCTGAGGAAGCTATCACTAAGGCGTACCAACAGAAAGGAAAATGGGTTTTCTTACAGAATTGCCATCATGCTGCATCGTTTATGCCTAATCTTCAGATGATTGTGAGAAGGTGAGGGGAGTGGGAAGAGTAACAATATTGCCATCTTGGGGGGAGGGCATAGTTTTCTATTACGTCCTAGTTTGTATCTTTTTCATGCAGTTATGAATGACATTTTGTAGCTCGTAAAACTAGAATCAAGGGTGTTTAAATAAGTTGTACTGTTACTATGGTAACCTATTATGCCATGAAGAGAACCACAACGTCATCATCAATGATTAGGCATCTGTGTGATAGCAATATTGTAACATCACTTGATGTGGAAGTAATAAACCAATTAAGTATAACCAACTGTTGGATAGTACTGGAAACTAATGCCAGCTAGCTAAACTGCACATTGGAAAAAGAAGTGAATTGCTTTTGACTCAACTACTCGTAAGGCTGATCAAAGAGGCATGAATAAAGATTTTTGTTTCGGCAATTTTCAGAATATCTCATCCAGACACAGAGGTAGATCCAAACTTTCGAATGTGGCTGAGTTCCAAACCAGATCCATCCTTTCCAGTATCCATATTACAAGCTGGACTCAAGGTATTGCCTTTGCATTGCACCTTTTAGACGTGATTGAAATGTGAATTCTCTTAACTTCCCTACCCACATTTGGTACAAAATTAGTTGGAAGAATTCACTTGTGTTTTTTATTACTTGTAGATGACCGTTGAACCTCCCCCAGGCATGAAAGCGAACCTGCTACGTTCCTTAGGGGGAGTTGGTGGGGTGGTGACCGAGTCTGTCTGGGAAGATTCAGGGCCTGGTCCTGCATGGAAGAGACTTCTGTTTGGTTTATGTTTCTTCAATGCAGTTGTCCATGAAAGAAAGAAGTTTGGAGCTTTGGGATGGAATATCCCGTATGAGTTCACGGCTTCAGATCTTGAGGTATTTGCTGCTCATTTCTTAAAACACTATTTACAGCGCTTATTACAAACATTGCAAGCAAAATAGCTCAAGACAAACAGATGGTCTTATTAGTCGTCTCGAAGTGGCTACGACATTCTTAAAACACATAATGAATACAAGGGTGTCATGTTTGCTAATCGTTGATGTCAAAAGTGTAAACCTGGGAATTTTTCTCATTGCCAGGTCAAAGTTCGGCTAGCTCAGCCATTGTTTTCTATTCTCCCACAGTTCAAATAAACGTTTCATTTATTCTAAACAGATGTTAATGCTATATTGTTCTGCGTTTTTCGTGTTCCAGCATTTTGTTAAACGCAACATCAATACCGTAGCACTAAATCATCGTGCCGCATGATATGAAGAGGCGCTTTATCAAATAGTTTTATCAAATAGCTGGCGTTGAATTAATCATTTTAGCTTTTTTATCGACATGGGAAATAACAATTGCTAGAGTTACGTCAAGTAACATATAAAGTAATAACAGCTTACGTTAAGTCCAGGCTAGTAAGAGTTGAAAACTCCTAGTCGCTTTATTCCACAGAATCCAATAGGCGCAATGCTTCTTTCTTCTTATGCTGCAGGTCTCGATTTTGATGCTGCACATGCTTCTTACAGAGCATCAGGAAGTGCCTTGGAAAGCCATTAGATATCTTACAGGTGACATTGTGTATGGCGGCCGAGTCACAGACTACTGGGATCAACGCTGCCTTCAGAGCATCCTGGGAAAGTTTTATTCTCCAGACGCCTTACAAGAGAGCTATGGGTACACGGTGGATTATGTAAGTGATTTGCTTGTCTTCTTCTTTTTTCTCTTTGTAACTTTGAATTCTGCAACACTGCGGCCTACCGCAGCCACTAAGAAACTTTTCAAATAGTTATGAAGGAGAAAAAGAGCTGTCTTATCCAAAAAGTTGCTGGAATTCACCGTACATCAATTTGAATTTTAAACGTTAATCTGATAGTTACGTGTAACATTTTCTTTCTGAACTGCGAAAGGGTTAAATTAAGCGAATCTGTGAAACGTGTATGTTACTATTTTTGAATGAGTTTAAGATACCATCTATTCTGGCTTTGTTGCTGTGTTGTTTGAAGTTCTGGTCGGTGAATACAATGGAATATGCTCATTCAACCTAAACAGTTTATATACGAAACTCGAGACACGGCTAGGAGACCCGTTCAGATAATGTTGCCAGAGGGTTTCTTCCGAGAGGAGAGGTCTGGTTTAAGCTGCCACTCACACAATATCATCTTGTATACATGACAGGTGTACCGCCCACCACCCCCTGAAATTTCATTGTCAGTCTGCTGTGAGTACGTTGAAAACCTTCCTACTGTGGACGCTCCAGAGCTCTTTGGAATGGACCAGAATGCAGACACGGCCTTCCTTGCTAACCAGGGCAGAGCTCTTTTAGCCCACCTTCTGGCAGCTCAGCCAAGGCTTACGGCAGGTGTCGGGTACGTAATCTGTTTAAGGGTGCTGGAGCCACCGAGAAACGTCATCTGAACAAAGCAATGGAATTGTGTCTAGTAGGTCCCTTTCAGTGAGATGGAGGATGTACTAATGGTTATAGCGCTACGCTCCAGAATTGATAAATCTGGGCGGGATTATTTTGTTGTTGTCTCGGGCAAAGCACGTTTCTATTGCAACGCCTCTTGTGATCAAGGAGTATAAGTGAATTCAATTAATTCAATTAATGAAATTCAATTAATTCTAGACAAACCTTGTTGCCTCGAAATGGATCCACTTAAGAGAGCTACCCGCTTTAAAAATTAAGGTTTTGTTTCACTAGTTCCTTGACAGTATCCCCTTACAGCAGATGAACGCCTTTTAATTAAGGGAGCTGCCGTTAGCGAAGTCTCAACATGTTGAAGTGTTTTTTTTAATCTGTTATTATTATAATAGCTCGAACATAACCAATGATGATATTGTTGTGGACCTTGTGAGAGACACTTTAAAGTACCTTCCTCAACGGGTGGACTCAACCGCTAATGGAGTCACCGCTGGCCTTACGGATCCAAGGCTCGCATCTATGTCTCCAGATCGAGTGAGGCAGATGGCTCAAAAGAAGCTATCCCAGGATCCTTTGGCTGACCATGCCGATCAAACAGCTTACGTCACAGTCTTGAGACAGGAAATAAACCGGTTTGACAGGTTGCTGGCAATTATTCACACATCACTGTCGTCATTGCGATTAGCAGTTAAGGGAGAAGTGCTCATGTCTGAGCAGTTGGAAGAAGCGTACAATTCGTTACTAAGCAACCGTGTTCCTAAGGCTTGGGAGGTATGTAACTACAGTAGTATCTTTCTCCTGGTGGAGCGTTTGCAAGGGAAAGTCTTTAATTAATTACCTCTGCCATTGCCCAGTTTCTGCTGCATTTTCTGTTCATTGAAGTGGCGTTAAACACAATTCAACCTTTACTAAAATATTTGCTACTTTCTTGTTGGGCTTGTTTCCTCGTGTAGTCTCCTCTTATTGCAATGTAACAATCGCTAAACTTTTTTACAATAATTGTTTCTCAATATTTCTGCTTTCTCTGATGAATCGCCCTGCTCAACTTAACCATAACCACTTTTATTTTACCACTTGAAGATGTTATTTTTTACTTCTTGTTTCCCAAAAGTTGTTTTTGTTAGTAGAATGCTAAACGTTTGAAATGTCTCTTTTTTACAGCAAGTAGCCTATGAATCTTGCAAGCCACTCGGAGCCTGGGTAGACAATTTGGCTAAAAGAGTCGACTTTTTCAGTAGTTGGCTAGACTTAGCCCGGCAAGAGAAAAGCTCCAAGTCCCGGATGTCACGTGAATCTGGTATGACGTCGACACCAACCCCCAGCCAATCATCGATGTCCGTCTCTCCACCACGTGATCATCCTAATGCTTTTTGGTTACCAGCTTTCTTTTTTCCACAAGGTAATCTAAATGGAAGCAGTGTTACTGTCGTTACCTCTTGAGGAAAGTTAGCCTCAATTTCTTTCAATTTGCTGCTCTGAGTCCGCCTGAATCTCAGCAGAAACCATCACCATTCTTGTTCTTTGTAAATAATACAACAGATTGAACATCTCTTTTGCTTTTACCCACAAACGGCACAAATGTGCAGCTACCATTTTTCATTTTCTATATACGTCAAAGTAATTACTCTCAAGTTTATCACGACTCCCCAGCGAAAACAGAACAAGATCCTAGCCAAATCGAATTTCATCGTTTTTCCTGTAACGTGTATTATAACCTTGGCATGTTACTCAGACACTTAAAGTTCGCTAACTGTTCTATCATTAGTTCGCCATCTTCAAGACACTTAAGAGTAACTCTACCTCCTCCGCTCTCCTCTTTCTCGCACAGGTAGCATTTATAAAAGGCAAATGAAAACAGAAAAGTGTTGTCTCAATAGTAATTTTCCATTCTTTTAACTGATTTAACAGTGACTCGTACTTTTATAACTTTGGTTTTAATCTCATTACGCTTTTTAGTTCATTTCTTTTTGTTTTGGTTAGGTTTTCTAACAGCTGTATTACAGACGCATGCACGCGAGCGAAACGTTCCAGTCGACTCGTTAAGTTTCTGTTACCAAGTATTGAACGAGAAGTGGACAAACGATGAACGGGTTCACACTGAAAGGAATGTTGATTTTAAACGAATTGCCTTCCAGGTGTGTACAGTTCTTGAATGTGAATACGTGACTAGAGAGAGAGGTCTTCTTAAATGTTGATGATACTGTGATGAAATAACACCGGGAATAGACTTCCCCAGCAGTAAACCACATCTTGTTCAGCAGGGTACCTTATGTCAATATCATCTATCAATTATTAAATAAAGTCATCATTAAATCTTTATTTTTCCTTATTCGCTTAAAAAGCTACTAATTCTTTCTCCAATTCTTCTCCTTCATACAACTCTTTAACATCACCAAATACATTAGATGTTAACATTCCATGGAATCTCCCAGTTTAACTCTATTAACGTTACGTTTATTCCCAGGGTACTCCCCGAGAGGAAGGATGTGTAATTTTTGGTCTCTATCTGGATGGTGCATCATGGGATTCCTCAAGAAGCTTTTTGCAGGATTCTTTATCAGGCCAGCGGTTTTACCCATTGCCTAAACTGCTCGTCACTCCTACACAGGTAATTATTCTACATCCCACACCGAGAAAACCTTGCAACAGAGCAAAGTCACGCGTCTGTAATTTAGATTTTAAGAAAGATGTGATATATGTTATTTACGGGCTGGAAGGTCTGTATAGTGAAAAACTTTGATCTCGGACTTTGAAATGCTGCCTGAAGTATGGCTTCGGGTAGCATTTACAATTCCGAGGTTAAAATATTTTTCTTTTTTCTATATGGACTCAACCTCAGAAAAACAAATGTGCAGATTTTTTTTTTGAAAAATAAAAAAAAAACATTTTAAGCGGCCTCCATGCAACCTTTGTGCTCTCGCAGTACATACTCTGTTAGTCCCAATTAGGCTTCTCAGAAAAGTCTTTAGAAGAATGTTTTTCGTCCAGCTGTGGTTTTGTAAAGAGGAATCTGTAAATTTTGCGAGTTTCTAGTTGTGAGTTTCGTAATGCTGTTGTTTTGTATCCAGTGTGCTCTAGTTCTGCAAGGCCCTAGCAGCGATTCTTTTTGGCTGAATTGACTGCTTACCAACTGCTATAGATATTACTCAAACTTTAAAACTGGCGCTGCAAAGTGTAACTTTTAATTAACTTTATAACTTTCAGCAAAACTCATCAACAACACCGGAAGCAAAAGGAAAAGAAGAGGAAGAAGACGAACTTGACTTGTACGACTGTCCGCTGTACAGAACTTCTCGTCGCGCCAGCTCTCTCACGTCCACTGGTCATACCACAAACTTTGTCACGTCTGTGAATCTGCCATCTGCTCAGCCAGCGGACCACTGGATTACTCGAGGAGTAGCTCTGCTTTGTCAACTGGACGAATGACGTCATCTGTTTTACAGATGGAACTTTTATAATGTTTGAACTTCATGCAATTTTATAGCAACTTTGATATGAAACTCTCGTAATGTTTTAAATCATACTTTGTTGGAAAACGAACGAAATAATAGAAAGTAATTGATCTATATCATTGATGTCACGCAACAGTCAGAAGGAGGATGTTTCGTGACAATCCATGTAACGGTTGGTCTTTCGTTTCGCCATTCTCTTTTTACTGTAAATTATACGTCTATGATTATATCATTTCTAGGTCTGCCTTTTAATGGTCGGTCCATGGAAGGTAAAGGGCCAATTTTTACAGGCGAGGGCCAATTTCAGTTTTTGTGCTCCAAGAAATTTTATTCCGTAAAAACTTGAAAATTATGTTGAGCTTTTCAAAGTATTTTTAGTCCAACATGCGTAGTGCAAACTTGACCGTGTGAAGTTTATTTATTTAGAAAAACAGTATTCAAATTAAAAGAGTTCCAAACAGTGTTCATGTTCTATTATTGTCACTGATGTTTTGCTGATATCTGATCAACGATGATAAAATGGTTGAATCAAGGTCATATTCTTAGGAATCAGTATCCAAGACAAAGTGACAAAGGCTCTTACAACGACGATCCATGATTGGCTCAAACAAACGAAAAAATTCTCATAATAAACAGCCACGATTCCACGAAGACCTAAAAAAAGAAAGTCGCGCACAAGACTTCATTGTTTCGCGTTGAGTTCCTCCAAGCGCTTGTCTCTATAGCTCAGCGTTTGAGTGACATCTGATAAACAAGCTTAAACGGAGAACCTCAGGGTCACATTCTCAGGAATCAGTATCCAAGACAAAATGACAAAGGCTCTTAAAAGCAACGTTCCATGATTGGCTCAAACAAGCGAAAAGATTATCATGACAAACAGCCACGATTCCAAGAAGAGCTAAAAAAAGAAAGTCACAAGACTTCATTGTTTCGAGTTGAGTTCCGCGAAAACCTTCCTTTACTCGCTCGTTTCTAAACACAACATGGATGTCAAAACGTTGCTCCATAATCTCCGTGAAGAAGTGTCTTGCTCGGTGTGTTCCGACATATTTACCGATCCAAAACATCTGCCATGCTTAC
>OFEP01000012.1_pt1 | contig 16139 bp, 12 predicted proteins | sample 1521161 | NCBI WGS metagenome assembly OFEP01 (sample SAMN04272335, study PRJEB24112) | coral metagenome | biome: Coral reef; feature: Shallow seawater; material: Coral tissue | host: Coral | place: China: South China Sea | collected 2014
GTCACAGCTGAAGCAATCTGTAAAAGAAAAAAAAAAGTTGTTTCCATTATTCGACAACTTTAGGCTCAGCTTGCTGTTTCCCAAAGCAAACTATGTTGCATGTATGGATCACTTCAAAAATTCAGGAGTGTAAAAACACAGTTATCGCTACGGAAATTTATGTGGTTTAGTTTTGATTAAAGAATACAATGCCATGCAGTGTACGTAATAAAACCGGAAAAAAGTGATACCACTGTGATACCACTGGAAAATCAATTTCTAAACTTAAAAAGGTTTGACTTTTTCAAGTTCTGCCATCTTGGTTTGTAAAAAAAGCTAAAATAAATTACTTCTTCTCTTTCCTAAACACTTAAAAGGTTAATATGTTTCTCTTGATGTTCTAGATGCTTTTTACCATCGTTTTGGTCCTGCTTTATTGTTAAAAATGGAAGAAAAATCACTACCTTATTGTCTGTTTACCTTAGAAAAAACTTACCCTCTTTATAGTTAAATAAAGTGAATCATGGTAAAAATGCCTTGAAAATAGATTTCTTTAAAGTAATAAACTACATTCTTATTTTCTAAGGCAAAGGCAGCCAAGCGTTTGGCCAATAAAGAAAAGGCCATGGAAGAAAAGGCCAGACAAGAAGATAACCTCAGTCAAAGCAAGGAATTCCTGGAAATTTCTGATGAGGCAACGGTAGAGATATTTTTTATTTCCAGCACTTGTAAAAAAATTGTTTGGTGATAAATTATTTTCACTACAATAGGGCAATTAATTAACATAATCTCTTACATCTACAGGATATGCTGTATGATTTCATGAAGCAAATCATTTCGCGTTTGGACGGCATCGAAAAAAAAGTTGATGCAAATCAGCAAAACTTGGAGAGGATTGTTAGAAAAATTGAGAAACGAAAGGTAAATACAACTGTGCTTTTATGTGGCTTACATGCATCACTCAATGGGCTCTTATTTGCAGGACGGCTGGTAAGACGATGGTCACATGAACAACCAACTTATACAATAATGCAATTCTTGTATGATGACAATTGTGTAAACATTGCAAATTTTCAGCTCGGAAATGGAACGTGAAAAAATAGTAATGGTCAACATGTCAAAATTGTGAAATGAGGAATAAACCTGAGCCCTGAATGGGAAACAATCCCTATGATCATAACCTTCTGAACACCAGGCACGCACCTTATCCACCAAGCTACATTGTCAAGGTGGCCAGAATACAGTCTTTTTTACCTTAATTGAATGAGCTGTTTTCAGGGCACCTTGAACATGTAGCTTGGTCCGTGGATAGGACACCTGCCTGGTGTTCAGGAGGCCACGCCATAATACTCAGATTATTTTCATTTTCTACACTTCTGACATAATCATCAATTTGTATTTCTACAACATAGGATCATTCTCTCCCAGTGCAAGTGTTCCTTGGCAAGTCTGATAACAAAGAAAACAACAGACCAGGCTCCCCTTGTCTTTTGAAAAAAAGTTGTCTGGATCCAACCTTGTGCTCCACTCCAAAGGCAAACTCAAAGACCAACGAATCACCTGCAAGTTCATGTTCAAAAGTAGATACTGGTAACTGCAGTCTTGACAGTGATGATGTCAATGTGATAGAAAGTAGTTCACCAAATGCTGAACACACTGCAGAAATCCTGCCAGAAGGGATCAGTAATGGGTCCTCACTGGAGGAAGTTAATGACTTGGGTGAGTATCAAGGAATAAAAAACCAACATCACCATGTAATAATTCTGTTATGCTTGCTTTTCACCTGTTTTGGGAGTCTGCTTGTCATCTTCCTAGGGTAGGGAACAGGGTATATGACAAGAAACATGGAGCAACTAAACCTGATGTTTATAGACTGAAATGAACAAGTAAAGTTTTTCACCTGTTTAATATGTGCTCTTTATCTTTTCACAGTGATAATTGGAGATCCCAAGTACAATATTAAAACAGACCGAGAGTGCTTTGAAAATATTATTAAACACTCTTCTTCAGCCTCCGCATTAGCTCTGAACCTCTTGGACAATCTTGTTCCAAAGGAGGTTCAGCGCATCTCAAACATCAAAGGAGTGCTTGGAAAAGCTCCCTTGGATCCCGGGATCTTGGCAGCTATTAAAGGTATGCATGGTCACATGTATGTTCAATGCATTTCCTTCATTTAATACCAAGTATTGGGCTGGTCTATAACCAACCTTGTCATGAATATAACAGTTTCTGCTTCAACTTTATCTGAAAATAATTGCACAGTTATGTTTTGCACTCTATAAATTTGTGTTATTATATATACATGTAAACACATAGCTAATTCTTCCAAATGAGTATAGCAACCCCTCATTTTTTTTAATTATCGACAAACAACCAATCACTTCAAAAACAACAATAAAGGTAAAACTTGACAAAAACCTGAGAACAGTGGATTTTCAAAGAAATAACCATGTTATATATTATATTGTAAGCATATTAATGATATTTTGTTTTTGCCTATATTTTTTATTTCTACAGGGCAACTCAAAAGACAATATAAATGGAGTGATGAGGAAACAGACAAAAACTGGTCAGGGAAGGCTGGCATACAACAGAAAATCGCCGACAAATGCCGAAACCTTAATAAATCCTTCGGCAAAAAAAAATAGTGAACATTTTAAAAACATTTTACATGTAATTTGATCATAACTTTTAAATTGAAAGTATTTTATTGCATTTAGGTGCAACTCAGATCAGCTGTTAATTATTTAATAATTATGATTAGCTGTTATCTTATTGTGTCAGTTCATTTTGGTGTTCTTTGATCTCAATGTGGACTTTAATTGTTTCGCATTTTAATTGTTACATTTTATCCATTTTGTACTATTTTCAAATAAATTTGTTTATTCAATCAGTTGAAAAAAGTGGTACTGAACTAATGTTATTTGGGAGTTACTGAAATCCTTACTGCAGCAAGATTCCTGGTTGGCATGTCAGAATTCACACAGGCCAGCACATGTGATCCTGGGAGGACTTAGGTACTGATCCCACCTGTCATCCCAGGTGGGATCCTGGGTGGAATGCTGCTATAGTCCCAGGTGGGTGGGCCTCTTTGATCCCACCTGGGATTAAAGGCGAGATCCCACCTGGTTTCCCAGGTGGGATTGGTGGGATCCCACCTGGGGTCCAGCGTAGGATTGGCGGGATCCCACCCTGAATCCCAGGTGGGATTGGCGGGATCCCGCATATAATTTTAACCTGGGGTGTTTACACCGTCCTTGAAGCCCTATAATTTTGCAAAAGCCCGGCATAAAAGAGACGACTGTCACGCAGTAAAAAAATAAATCGAAAAACATCCAGTGGAAAACGTTAAGAAATTGCGATATTATGGAAGATAAATAAGGAACTTCCCCAAGCTTTAGGCTTGTGTGTCTTCCCAAATTTCAGATTTTCGTCAAAATGTTTCGCAGAATCGATTTCAGATCTTGTGAAAATGTTTTAACAATGCTATCTGCCTAATCCTGCCTCTCTACATAAGGATGAATGACTTGTTTACATGGCAAAGCAAGTACATGTATCTTTTCGAAAGAAACTGCATGAAGTATAAATGTTATTTTGTCGCATGATTCGGTACTGATTTACTTATAGTTGTGGAAAGATCAAAAGATATAATGCATGTGAAAATTCTCCGAAGTTTAGTGGCCTCGGCTGGGATTTCAAGCCAAGGAGCAGCAGTCACACTGTTTGCTCCACCCTGATTGGATACATTCTTTACAATCATCCAATCAGCGTGGAGTAACAGCGTGACTGTGGATGAGCTTTCCAGAATGTCACACACAGTATTAAACCCAAGTCGTTCGAACACAGCATAAAACGGAGTGAACAGTTTATTGTGTCGACCTCAGTACGTGTTTTAAAATAGAAACGTTTTAAGCCCATTAGCCTTTGGCAAAATACTCTAATCTAGAAGCTCATGTTAACTATCCCTCTATAATTGAGTCTAAATATATTTGTTTCATTACGCGTGTTTGTAGCACTCGGACAATAACAACATCAAACAAGGCCGTGATCTGTGATCGCTAATGTCAACAATTAGTGCATTCTTCACTCCTTAAAATGTAAACAGTTTCGTGAGCTGATATAAAACAATTCATACTTATTAAACGCATAACTTTTCATGTTTATCGGTTTACGTGTTGTTTGGGAGCCGCGATCTGTAATCGAAAAAAATTCAAACCGCGAACGCTTAAACACTGCAAAAATCAGGGGTATTTGTTTAAGGTTTATTCAGTGTTGGTCATGACTTTTTTCAGATGTGGTGGCTCCTAAAGGAGCCGTTTTGTTTATTGCTCTAAAAAGAGCTGTTCTCAGTGTCCGGATGCCCGGCCTTCCCGCTGAACTACCAAAGGCACAACCTTCTGTAAGTGTTCGATGTACTTTGTGCATTTCTCGGCGGTCATTCTTTCCTGCCAAAACCGTGTTATCCCGCTGAGCAGCTCATCCTTGGTTGAGGGCTTTTCAATGGTACGAAGAAAGTGCTTAAGTTCGTGCCAGATTAACTCGATTGGGTTTAGGTCTGGGCTTTCCGGAGGTGTCTTCCACCAGTTAATTCCGCTCCGAGTCATAAAATCTTGTGCTAGACGGCTTGTGTGCTTTGGGTCGTTGTCTTGCTGGAAGCGATGACCATCAGGAAAGCGCGAATTGATGAAGGGCAGAAGAGTTTTCTCCAAGATTTCGTTCACATAAAACGTTGCATCCATGTTCCCTGAGAAGATGAGAACTCTAGTCGCTCCTCTTTTTGAGATGCCGGCCCAGATGTGTACCTTGAAGGGATGCTTTGCGCGTCCTTTCAGCTTTGGCTGTTCCCACCTGCGGCGAAAGCAAAGCTTCGCGTGCTTTTCCATATGAACGGAACATTCATCAGTGAAGATCACGTCATCAAACTGCTCGTTGTCTTCCAAACATTTCATGCAGAACTCCAGTCGCTTGGCCCGGTTCGCCTCGCGTATGAGTTGGCAGTACTTCGTGCCAGTTTGCACCCACCCGAGCTTCTGTCTCAGTCTTTTCACTTTGCTGTCGGAAAAGTCAACACGGAACTGTTCCTGAAGCATTTTGCGAAGCTTTGGTGCCGTGAGCTCATCATTCTTCTCCATTTCAGCATCAATGAAGTTCAATACTTCTGGTGTGACTTCTTCATTCGGACGGCCAGGCTGAGGGGCATTCGCAAATGACTGCCTGTCCTGGAACCTTTTTAAGAAACGCCTGACACTGAGGCGACTTATTTTGCAGTCGTCGTCACCAAGTATTTTCACAATTTGAGTAATATTTGTATTTTGTTCTCTAAGCCTGACAATTTTTGCTTTTTGCTCATTCGTTAAGCGACCCATGGTTGAAAATATTATCTTGCAGTAAAGGCTCTTGCTATAGTCGCAAAAATACAAAACATTTCTAATAACCAATGAGCAACGATGTATTTCGATCCTCTGTGAACAATGAGAATGTAACTAGCCAGTCAGATATTGATCAAATTTCAATACACTTCAAAACGCCAATGAGCATCCAGTATTTTTGATTCACCGTTAACAAAGGGCAAATTTAAATACTAATCAGCCAATCGGTGGCGAGGGATTTCGATCCGTTTTTAAACAAAGCAACTCCCAGGTGCACTATAAAAGCGCCCAAGTCTTTTAAAACACCATAGTAACTTGATTACTCTGCTAAACGCCACGTGCACTCTCACCCGTTTTTATCAGCCGTAAAGTTAAAATGTCTGCAAGACAATTATGTCGCCAGAGACAGTTACCGACGAAGGCATTGTTTTACTTCCATGAGGAGGGCAAGACTGGCATTGCCCCTACACGGCTGATAATAGAAAGAGATGCAGCTGCAGTTGGAGCGGACGTTATCGTCAACTGGCAGGGGGAGCATGTTCCTGCCAAAATTATTGCATTAAGTGGTAAGTATAGTTGCAACAATCGTGTAAAATTGAACTGTTCAACTTCGTTTAATACGAGGCAATAATTTTTGTGTTTTATTTTCCTGCGTAGATCATCATCACGTCTTACATGAGGAGGATCTTACCTTTTCTTCCCAAACGCTTGGGAGTGACGACAAGGAAAACCAGTCACCAAGGAAAAAGAAACCGCGCAAAGTAAGTTGAGATCTCTTAGTGTCAAAGAAACTTCAAGTGCGCAGAGAACATTGCTTATTATGATTGTTACTGTAATAGACATTTTACGCAATTAGAACGCTAATTAGTTTTTCGAGTGAGCGCTCTCCACTTTGTACCGTAAATTAAATCGGGTAGATAGTAAAATCGCTTTATGGGGAGATTGCTCGAAGAAAAAAACAATCGCTTAAGTCACTTCATCCCGTGACATTTTAGGTTCGCGTAGTCAACGTTTAAGGATAATTGAGTCAGTGAACGGTTAAGTTCGCACGATTTGAGGAAAAAAAAAATTCTTAAATCACACCTTGAATTAGAGAAAATAGTTCATTTATGCTTGCATCAACTTTTTGAGGTGACTGAATCATTGAAAGGCTAAGTTCGCACGATTTGCGGAAAGAAAATTATTAGTCACACTTTGAATTAGCATAAGTTCACACATCACGCGTGGGTTGAACGTTAAAAACTAAAAACAATAATGCCTGAACATTCTAAGTTCACCTAACAGTAAAAGCAAAAGGCACAAACAAAATAGTTTAAATAAGTTGAGAAAAATAATTCAGTTACGCTTGCACTCAACTTTTTGAGATGTTTGAGTCATTGAAAGGTTAAGTTCGCACGATTTGCCGAAAAAAATCTTTACTCACACCGTAAGTTCACACATTACGCGTGGGTTGAACGCTAACTTAAGAAAAATAGCTCGATAACGCTTAGTTCAGGGTAAGTTCGCACGATTTGCGGAAAATAAATTATTGAGATGATTGAGTCGTTGCGTTCTCCACTTTGTACCGTAAATCAAATCGAGTAGATAGTGAAACTGTTTATTGTGCCAAATAGCTCTTAATTAAAATTGTGTGGCAATACAACACTGGAGTACAATGTATATAGAATCACAAACAATTCGCTTTATGGGGAGACTGCTCCGAGTAGGAAAAGATCGCTTAAGTCAGTTCATCCCGTAACATTTTAGGTTCGCGTATTCAACTCTTAAGGCTAATTGAGTCAGTGAACGTTCAAGTTCGCACGATTTGCGGAAAAAAAATCTTAAACCACACCTTGAATTAGAGAAAATAGTTCATTTACGCTTGCATCAACTTTTTGACATGACTGAGTCATTGAAAGGCTAAGTTCGCACGATTTGCCGAAAAAATCTTTAGTCACACCTTAAGTTCGCACATTACGCGTGGGTTGAACGCTAACTTGAGAAAAATAGTTCGATAATGCTCCAAGTCAGTAAGATCGCTTTAGCCAGTTTTTTTCAAATAACTCAGTCATTGAAAGGTTAAGTTCATAATAATAGTTGGCATTAAGAGCCTTTCACCTCTCTTAAGAGTTAACGATGCTTTTTTTCTTGACTTCAGGATAAGCAGAAAACAATAACTGATGAGACGAAGGATACGTCGATGAAAAGTAAAAAGAATGGAGGCAAAAAGGTAGCTTGAATACAGATCTATTTTCATGCTGATTACGAAAGTCATGACAACATGCAATTGTACCATACCAGAATACTTTACAGCAGCCTCTCATTTTTTTTACATTGACTTATTTTTCTTTTTCATTGCCTTGGCAGGATGAATGTCATGTACTCCTAGCGGTGGAGCCACCTAACAACCAGGATGGAGGCGAAAAGGTAACTTACTTGACAATATTGGAATTTTACTTTCACGTACAGTGAAACCCCGCTATAACGAAGTGTCACGGTACCGAAGAAAATAACCAACAGCGACAGGACAAAATATTCATTATAGCGGGGTAAATTGTGCGTTGGGACCGTCAAAATCAATTCGTTATAGCGGGGTTCATTTCCACATAATTTACTGTAATTCTGCCGGGTTTTCAAATGTTGTTCGTTGTAACGGGGTCTTCGTTATAGCGGGTTGCCACTGCATTTAGATCTATTTTTTTAGTGACTTCAGTGTACTGAGATGCTGAATCATTAAGACCGCCATACATGTTCTCGCTTGCAAATATTTTTTTCAAATGCTGTCCTGAAACTGAACTGTTAATTATATCCAGTTTCATTTATTTCCCTTTACTCAAGTCTTCAACTTCTTTTATCTTTTACAGGATGAACCTCAGGAAGTAATTTCTGTAGAGCCAGAGAGCCAAGAGCCTACCCGACCCGAGTTGCCTCCTCTGCGGTCACCGCCTCTGCCGACATCAACGCCAAAGCCTCTACCAGAACCGAAACGTTTCCATGACCAGCTAAGTTTCCTTGATGACCTTCTCGGGAAGAAAGAGGACAACGGAGTACATGAGAAGCTAGACATTTTAATAGAAAACCAAAAAGTAGTTCTAGAAAACCAGAAGGCATTGTTTAAATTAATGGGACATTTTATAAAGGGAGGGAGTGTTAGGACACAGGAAAGAACAAATGTGCATGAAGAAATTAGTCAAGGCTTAGGGCGTATCGCAAGTATTTCAGTGGGGAGGGATAGGGAAAAGACAAATTTTGTTTCAAGGGACATTGTTGATGTTATTGGGGGATCGTCGGAATGTGGAGGAAATTTAGGGGGCTCTTCAAACGTTTCTGGGAATTTGATTGGTGTGGGGGAGGAGTATAGGGGAAATAATATTGTTTCATCGGCGTTTGGAGGGAATTTACCTGATTTAGGGGACATTTCAAATGTTCTTGGGGAGTCAATAATAAGTCCGGGGGAGGAGAATCGGGGAAGGAGTTTAGTGGACATTTCAAATGTCATTGGGAGGTCAAACAGTTTGGGAGAGGAGTCTAGGGGAAGTAAAAATATTTCACGGGAAGAGTCATTGGGAGAGGAAGGGGAAAAATTTATGGGGGAGGCATTACTTTTGAAGCGGTCTAGTTGCAGTGTGGGAAATTTCGCGGCAAAGTTTTTAAATGTTATTTTCACGCCAGAGGAGTTAGTTAACCGAAATTGTACTGGGACTAGGGGAAAAGGGAGCCTGGATGCTGGGAAACTAGGTTTAATAAAGAAGTATGTGTTAAAACTGTATCCATGTACACCGGCACTAGAGGAGACAGTGTGGAGAAAGTGTGTGGTGGCAATTGACGAGTTTCTGCGAAGGAAGAAGCGGGATGGGCGACAGGAATAACTAAGGTTTTTTCAAATTTGTATTCTTTTAAGGTATTGGAGTGTTCTGAAATATTCCTAGAGAGTCAGCCAGTTTCTTAGCTTGTCCCTCGACGAAACATTGCCAAAAACGCGCCAAAATGGCCAAGCTGAAAACTTACAGGTACCGTATTCGCCTCGGGTTCTCCTAGAATTAGCAAGGTGCCGATAACCGCAGAAATCAAAGATATAAAAAGGCATTCCAAAACTCTAAGAGTGCACAAAATCACTTTGTACAGCTTGCAGAAAGCCAGAATATTATATTGAAAAACTATGACGAGTAAAGGTTCTAAGAAATCGCCCGTGTTAATAAAATGGAAGACTCAAGACCAATGGTTAGACAAGGAACAAACCACACCACGCGACACGATTGACCCGGCACATGGTCCGTTGGAAAAGGGTCAGCATGTTAAAGTAAAATTTAACAGGCGCTGGTCCCCAGCAGAAGTTTGCGAAGAATGGACAGGAGTGAAGAACATGGAACAATCCAAGTTAGTAAAGTTAGGTTGAGTTTGACCAGCTGACTATTATTGTTAGGCTGATGACCTAGGTTGGTCTTGCTCTAATACTTGACAGAATTTTTAAGGTTTCTAAAACACTGCACATTTTACACAGGAGAAGAAAGGTTGAAAAGCCTCCGATGAAGTCAGCCACTAAAGAGGTTTGTGATTCAGGCTCGAGCGACGATGAACCCTTATCATTGAAGAAATCCAGCCTACATCAAACCGAGGCCAAGAAGTATGCTGATTACATACTTCAAAGAAACGAGTCCTTGAAAAGAAAGGCCGAGAATGAAGCAGTTGAACAACTAAAAGCGGAAAAGAAGCAATTGGAAGAGAGGCTTTTGGCAGAAAAGAAAAGAAGACATTCACTGGAGGTCGAGCATAAAAGAGGCCAGGAAACATTGGAAAAAGAAAGAAAAGAAAGAGCAAGGCAAGTGGAAACGGAGGAAAAAGAAAGGCTTGAAGTGGAAAGGAGAGAGAGAACGCCTTGAAGCTGCGAAAAGAGAAGTGGCCGAGAGGAAAGAGAGAGAGCTGGCTGAAGCAAAAAGAGAGAAAGAACGAATGGAGGCTGAGAAAAAGGAGAGAGAAAGAACAGACGTGGAGAAGAGGGTGCAACAGCATAATACAGAAGAAGAAAAAGCCGAAAAAGAACTATTTGAGAACTGGGATCCTCACATACCTGTCGATGTGGAATGTGAAAGAGAAGAATGGATGCATGTTCTAAGCGTGACAGATAATCTAAAACTGACAAGTGTGCCTGATGGTTCCGATGTGAGGAAGGTACGTGTTGTCAAGTTTCCCCATATTAGTGGTTATTTCTAGATGACTTAACCGTCGGCTTCTTCACGCCAAAATGCAGTAAAGGATTGAACTCTGCATGGAATTTGATATACGTTAGGTTAAATTTCGGCTCCTTCAGTTTTTATCTGTTACATGTTCTCATTCTAAATGTTCCATTGAGGTTATGTAGTAGCTGAACATTGCATTTCCGGTTATTTGTAATAACAATCCTTTTTTAAGTTCCATCTCGTACTCGTACTAAATGCGTTACTACAGAACCACAACACACGAGTGAGTGTGTTAATTGCATCTTCAGGATGTCTATTTTAACTAGTGTAACAGGATAATACATATAACGGAGTTACTATTTTATTTTTAATGCCAGCTTCTACAAGATATGAGCACCAACTTGGCAATGCTGGCTGATAGCATCTGTCTCATCCAGGGCCATCTTAAGTCGATAGACAACAGGTTGGCCAATCTGGAAGAGGCACTTGCTACCCCTCAGACCAGTATGGCCGATCTAACAACGCTGGATTTGGATTCTGGTGGGCTTGATTTTGTAAGCGTTACAACCGCACAGGATCACATCAACCCCTCCTTGTACCCAACAACTCCTTCCTCGCAGTCACTCCCTTCGTCGAGATCTTCTATTTCCCCTCTGATTGACAGCCTTCCAGTCGATCAGCAAATGGAAGTTCGGGGCGTTCGACAGAAAGCTACCAACAGAACTAGCTATGTCCGTGGCTGCATGGATAGCTTTTTCTCGAAAGACGAGATGGCAAATTCTAACTATGACGGCAGCAGGAATAAAAGAAAGCTAGACGAGACAAAAGTGAAACTTTTGAAACTTAAGTCTATTTATTTGTTGCTTTTAAACTAATTACAACACTTTGCCTCGGTTAAGTTTACAACACTCCCTTCTTTGTCCTGTCATATGGTAAACTGCCCCTTGCTTCAAGTTCTTTCTGGAGGTTTTGAACACCAAATCTCATCAACTTTTCCTTAGTGTCTATGAAATGAATAGTGTGAAAACAACCTGATCAGTTAAAGGCATTCTTGTGTGACCTACTAACCCATAGAAAATAATAACTGGTTTGTTACTTGCCCTGGCATATGTGATCAAACGGAGCTCTGATCTCGGGTAGCATCCGCGCTGCTGCAGAAGCTTCCAAAAACTTGCCATGGAACTTGTTTACTGCATCCCAGGCTTCATTCCCTGCGTCAACAGCTTCTTGGAGCATTTCCACCACCTCGGCATTACTTTTCTTGTTCTTTCTAGACATTGTTACAAAATATGCTAGAATCTCGATCAGCACAACCAACACAATTTTTTTTTTACCTTCATGAGAACAATTTGGTAGGATAAAAAACAGATTTCATAAGCACTCCGATGCTAATCTCGCATTTTTTGTGTAGGCGTTCTAGTAAAGAGAAACAGCCGGTTTCCTTTTTTAAGGCGGCTTGCAGTATTTCTTCCCAAGCCGACAATTGGCTTAAAACCAGCTTATCAATTTCCCAGTGTTGCATGCGCATTTGCGTACCACCATACTCTATTTATGCACGACGCTTGTTGTTGTGTAAAACTGTTTTTCTGTGTGTAAACTCTACTGACCTAGACTTGTTTTTCTTTGTTATTGTTCAGGTCTTGCCGTCGCCGCATTCCCTAGTCGAGGAAGCCCTGACAGCGAAAAAAATATAAAGAAGGCCATCAATGCAAAATGCCGAGAGGTGAAGCACGTACTGATGAAGAACACTGAAACGAACGACGAACAGACTCCTTGACGGACAGACTTCTTGGCTACGCTGTATTTGTTTTTGTTTGTTTCGCTTCGCTTTTTGCGCTAATAAGAAGCTTTATATAACAAACTTTATATAACTAGGCTGGGGTTCGGCAAAATTTTAAAACATACTTCTAATAAAATATAACAAAAAACACCAATTAAAACAAACCAAAGTTTAGTATTGATGAGGGACAGGTTTTATTTTCAACTGAAATAAAAAAAATTTACCCTGCTTTGATGTAGATGACGTGTAGGCTAGCTCATTATCCTGATATACTTATATTTCATACCGAAAAACAAATCTCTCTCTTACCCACGTCCGATGGTTGCGGTAGTTTAGCAAAGGAAAAACCCGATTCTTATCAGTTACCTCACGTGCCTGTGTTAATGATATTTTTAATAAAAGGTCTAGCAGGGATAACGTCCTTTAGACTTAAATGATGCAAGGTCCGAGGAAGAAATTGACGAGAATTGTCTGCCACAAGTGAGAGTAGACTGAACTTGCACATTCTTAGTTTTAATGTTAGTGCCTTGGGCATCTGTTGTAAAAAACATCAGAAGACTTTGAAAATCCTTTCACATCTTATCTTTGCGAAAGTTGACTTTCCTTGGTATGTCTATAACATAATACTACCATTATAATGACTTTACAAACAAATAATTACATCCCGCAGTTAGGATGTTCTTGTGTTGAAATTTAATCATCAGCTGACTTAGGGGCAACCAATTCCTCTGTACCGGGGTGACAAAATGGCCTTATTTCTCGGAAAAGATAATTCTTGCGGGTTTCATCGAGGCCGGCTGAATGGATAATTGGGGGAAGTGGTTGTGCTGGTGGTTTATTGGAAAGATCTTTGAGGATTTGAAATTCTGTTTCCCCTGAATCGACAAACTCACGACAAAAAACTGCACCTGGATGCCCTTTAGAGAATCTGAAGTGATGGTATTTGCTAATCCCAGGAATTTTTTTGAAAAACTGTTCTAGATAAGAGGCCCAGTCATACACTTGCACCAAGACAGAGCCGTCATGAAGTCCGCACAATTTTGACACGTTTACACCCGTGACGGTTGAACTGTCAACAGTTTGCATTAGGTCAAATAGGGAGGACCCGAAGTTTCTTCTAAAGGACTGCTTTAACAGACCAAAACACCAATCGGGACTAAATTTTGTGTGCCCTGCAATCAGAAAAGAATAAAGTATAGAATGGTGAAAACCACATAGCACCCGCCAACAATAATACCATATAACGTAATTATTTTTGTTCTGTCCGCCGCAATTATCTGCGTGAATGTGGACGTCTGTTTCACCGGCACCCTGAGTCGAAAAAAAATCATGAACATAGCTAATTGTAGCATTAGCCCCTTTGCCTGTTGATACTGATTCATCAATAAGGTAGTTAATTTGTCTTGGTAAACCCTCGCAACAAATCCCGAATAGACCACATTTCCTAGGTGTTTTGAAATATATGGGTCCGGGTTGTTGCGGATTTGAGGGAAAATGTACCTGTTGAGCATAATCGTAAGAGTAATGAACCGTTCCTGGCAATGAGCATGCAGGATGTTCCTTCAAGAGATCTATTTCAGTTTTTTGAAGAGTTTCCTTGCAGCGTTTTACCGCATCTTTGTAAAAATCCCTTTCTTTCATTGCCCTGGTAATGTGTTCATTTTGCTGTTCAAGAAGATTTTTCTTCTCGTCTTCAGCGATGTTGACACTTTTGAATATCTTACTGTTGTTCATTTGACAAGTGTTGCACAAATCAGTTGCTGGAGTCATTATGATAATGTGCGGAGTGAATGTATTCCAGATATCGACAAACTTGGAGTAGCTGACGGTAGGAACACTATCATTTTCCACACTGTCCTTATAACGCCGCCACATCGATGCTTTTGTTTCCGATGAGGGCAAAAGCTGAACATCAAAATTTTTAAACTGTGGCACTCTACCAGGAAGCGCAATACCCTGCTCAGATGCAAAGTTTTTTATAAACGTTACGGTGCGTTGTAGCACATCTTGCGACAATACATTGTGTGGAAGTCGGGAAGTGTTTCCATGCCGTCTAGCTACAAGACCATTTTCTCGTAGGTGTTTCTTCAAATTTGAAAGTCGCTCTTTGCCTACCCCATGCAAAAACTGAAATGTGTTTCGGCACACTTGTTGTCCTTTGAAAAAATAATTTGTCCGAGAACGTTTCTTACTGGATGTAGTTTTTGTCTGACTTTGAATTGAGGCCATGATGACGAGATCAAGTTCATCTGATGTTAGTTCAACGCATTGCATTCGATGTTCAACAACATCTTGGAAATGTAGGGATCTACTGCAAGGCTCTTTATTTCTTCCGTAGGAGCAACCACAGTTATGCTCTTGAAATGTCTTCACAGAATCACTTAAGGGATCTGTGGATTCATCTCCGAATGATGACATGACAGAGCTTTCGGCAGAGTTGTCATTCTCAGCGGTGTTGTTCAGCAGTTGGCCTTCACTGATCTCTGTTTGGTCATCACATTCATCATCACTGCAATTAGATTTTCTGTCTTCTGCCCCTTCGACTGTTTCTTTTCGCGTTGTTGAAAAATAACTGCATTGCACTTTTCTTAACTCATCCATTAAACTTTCCTCTTCAAAAAGAATGCCACAATCTTCAAAATGGCTATTATTCATAGTTAATCCTTACCAAATTTCAGCTGGGGAACTTTTAGGGAAATTTTTGATCGAACTGTACTGCAGTGTTGATTCAAGAATTTGGCAGATAATCAGTGTAGTTTCAACAAGAGAACAAGAGATATTAACCTAGGATCCGATGGATCGTTATCGGATGTCCGTAGTATTTAATTTCGATTGAATTGAAGGAAGTGGCTAGCCAGAGCGATTAAATGTGGTCTGAAGTCTGCAGTCTACAAATGTCATACACTTCTCAGTTCGTGTGTTGAAGCCGAATGAATCTTAGTTTCTTGCAATGCGTTTTGGTTCCTGTTTTTAATCTGTCATACTGTAAACACGCAAAGCTTTAAGCGAGTCTTCCCCTGCATCTTTCGCTTAAGGGACCAAAAATCACATGTGAAAAGTAGCCGCTATATCGCAATAAATTAAGATTTTGCGCTGTTCACACATGTGTAACGCGGTGCGGGAAAGCATTATGAAACAGGAAAAGCACGGTAAATTTTGCTATTTTTGTTTCCCTTGTAGTGAATATTTTCGTGCATATTTGTGTTATCTCCTCAACCCTCGCAAACAAAGGGGTTAATATAGTTGCAACTTGGCAGAATTCAGTATAGTAATTAACAGTTGAAGCATTTGGTTTGTCGCCGATGAGTACGGCCGCAATGAAAACAGTTGTTACAATGTTGCAAGCGGTGTTAATACTTCATGCAGTTTCATTCGAAAAGATACTTGCTTTGCCATGTAAGCAAAGTCATTCATTCTTTTGTACAGAGGCAGGAAGGCAGATAGCATTGTAAAAACATTTTCACAAGATCTGATTGATTAGAAACAATGTTTACAACTGTAGTAGTTTTATAGCTCATTTTTATGGAGGTAAATCAATTGTCAGCAACCTCTCCAACTTAATCATCATAATATATTATATTTTGAACACTGATGATAAATGGACCACTTCTCTATTTTGACCACATTGACCTCATGATGTTCTTTGCCACCTTCTTTGAGGTTATGTTAATGGCGTTTTGTGGTCTGTTCAAGAGATTTACTTAGTAAGGGTTGTCACGTTTAGTCTTGAATATCATAAGTTTTTTAGGATCTACAGGAAATGTTTGGAGTAATCAAGGCTTACTTTGCACTCATTAGAAATTATGTGGCATCTTGGATGGAGCTATGAGGTCACCACTCATTTAATAGTCTTGA
>OFEP01000013.1_pt1 | contig 15895 bp, 17 predicted proteins | sample 1521161 | NCBI WGS metagenome assembly OFEP01 (sample SAMN04272335, study PRJEB24112) | coral metagenome | biome: Coral reef; feature: Shallow seawater; material: Coral tissue | host: Coral | place: China: South China Sea | collected 2014
AATTTAGATACATTTGAATTGGATTTATTGAAATTTCCAAACGCAAGTTCGGACGATTTGGTTGACACCGTAACGCAATTTTTAAATTGGCAAATTGGTAAAATAAAAAGCTATAATGATTACAACAAGTTGATGGATTTTTTAGAGAAATTATAAAAATGGCAATCGATTTATCTCAAGAAGCGGTAGACGCTCGACAGTTAGAGCGTTGGCATGCTAGCGGTAATGCGATAGGCAATAATTCAATTTTCACACCGGGTCAACCGATTTCTCCCATTGGTGGACTTGGAATACAACCGCATCGGTACGATTATCCGATTGCATATAATATCACCACTAAACCGCGTGATCATCAAAGATTTAGTTTTGAGCAGCTTCGGCAGATGATAAACATTTATGACATCGCGCAGATTTGCATAAATCACAGAATCGAAGCCATTCGCAGCTATGATTGGGAGCTCATTGTGGATAAGTCTATTGATGATGAATTTTTAATTGACGCTCTTACTGCAAAAGCTACTGGTAGGATAAAAAATATCGACAGAACGACTTCGGACAACAATTTTAACCATTGGCTAGCTAAATTTTTATTTGATGTTTTAGCATATGACGCTGGTTGTTTATTTAGATTGCGCAATAGATTTGGTGAAGTTGTGGGTTTGAAGCCTATCGACGGCACTACTATCGTGCCACTACTAGATGAATTTGGAAACCAGCCGGGTTACAACGAATCCACAGGCTATTACGAGCCTGCTTATTTTCAAAGCATAAAAGGAACAGTGTTTAATTGGCTTACCAAAACGGACATCATTTACATGCCAATGCGTCCGCAAAACAATTCGCTTTATGGAACGCCTCCGATAGAGTCGGTGCTTGCTAATGCATTACTGGATGTGAATTTTCAACAGTATTTTCAGGAAAATTTCACAGAAAGTAATATACCTAAAGGTTTTGTGCTTACTGATTTTGATTTTGACCCTGAAAAATTGAGCCAAGCTCAAGCTCTCTGGAATTCAAAAACTCTAGGTAACAAAAACGTAAAACAGCAGCTCATGTGGATGCCACAAGGCGCGGATGTGAAATTCAGTGAAACTGAAAAGTTTGAAAGCACTTTTAGCGATTGGCTTATGCGCAAAACGGCTGCTGCATTCCATGTAACACCCACTGAATTGGGTTTTACCGATAAAGCAAACAAAGCCACCGCTGATTCTCAGCGCCAAGTTCAGAAAAAAACAGGCGACATACCGCTGTGTGCGTATGTTGCTGAAATTCTAAGTGGGTATTTGCGCAACGATTGCAATCTACCTGTTGATTTTAGGTTCAAAACAGAAGTAGAGACATCAGATAATTTGAGCTTAGCTCGCGCTGATGAAATTTATTTAAACACTGGTGTCGTATCGGCTGAGGAAATAGCTTTTTTGCGCTTTGGGACTAAAAAAGAAGCGATGGAGAAAAGTGCAAAAAAAAAATTCACTCAAGATGAATTTATAAATTTATTTGTTGAATTTTTTAAAGATATGAAAACCGAGATTTTTGCAGCTATATTGGAAAATAAAAATGTTTTAGACATCAAGCCTGCGTTTTTAGAAAATTATTTAAAAAAATACAAAGAGTTTGCGCGTGATTTTTATAAAGAATTTTTAGCAAATAAAAAAATAAAAAAAGACAAAATCGACGATTTGGAACAGCTTGCTGTTGAAGCCGACAACATGGCTCAATATTTGAGAGGATTCGATGAAGAGCTTAAAGGTTTTAGTTTGAGTTTTTTGAAAAGAATAGCTTCTTTTGTTGCTAATGAATTCAAAAAAGGCAAAGGTGCTATTGAAATAGCTAGAGGTTTAGCTAAAAAATATGATAAATTGGCGTATGAAAATGCTTTAAGAATTGCCAGAACTGAATTGAATAAAATCGACACTCTAGCGACCGTTAAAAACATCAAGGATTTTGGTTATACAAAATACAATTTGGAAACAGCCGCTAACGCGTGTCCGATTTGCTTGACGATTCGGGATGACGGACAAGCGCAAGGCGGTTATCTGGTTGCTAACGGTGAATTTTTCACACCAATTCATCCAAACTGCACGTGCAGTATCGTCCCTGTAATTGGAAGTAGAAACAATGACTGATTATTTTATTTTTGGCGTAGCATACCCTGCGGGTTTGCAAGCCGACGTACAAACAGGTGCAGACGGCTTTACTGATGTTTTTGAAAATTCAGAGCTCGAACAAGCATGCTGGTATTTCGGCAAAAATCATCCTCAAATCAATTTAAATCACAATGACGAAGTGGTTGGAATTGCCGATGTTGTTGAAAATTGTATATGGCGGGGTGAGCCTAAAGAATTTGAAAATAAAAATGGTTTGGTTTCAAAAATCAATACGGGTGACTGGTGTGTTGGCGCGCAAATCAAAGATTTAGCCATTTGGGAAATGATTCAAAACGGAGAAATAAACGGCTGGTCAATTCAAGGAAGCGCTAAGCGTGTTGAAATTTGAAAAAGATTTATTATAATATAGGGGTGTAAAATGGAGACGAAAACAAAACTCGTTGATTCTAAAATAAAAAATATTGCTTTAGTAGCAGAAGGTGCTGCTAAGCAACCGTTTGCCGTTATAAAAAAGCCACTTTTTAGCCCGAATGACATGGCTAATCTGGTCAATAGCGCTAACGATTTGAAAATTCTAAAAGCTCAAGAGCTACCGCAAGGCTGGACGGATAAACCATGGAACGGTGCAGCGAGCCGCTTCACAAACGACGAATGGCGCCACTCTTGCATATTAGACCGTGGCGACGAATTCAACACTTTCAAAGAACGTTATGCATTACCTGTTCGGGAGCCTGATGGACAAGTAAATTTGAATGCGGTGCACGCAGCTGCTGGTGGTAGAGGCATTGACCGCGTTAAAGGCGTTTCGCAAAAAAATATAGATGAAGCAAAAAGCAAATTGCGTGGATTATATGAGACAATAGGAGTTAAACGGGAAAATTTCCCACCCAGTATTAAAAAGGAGGCTACAATGCCAAAATATACAGTATCTAAAGAGGATTTGACTGAGGCAGGCGAACATGCACTTGAGCATGATGCCGAGACAGAGCCTCGCAACAAGTTAGGCGAGTTTGAAAAGCTCAAGTCCGCTTGCAAAAATTTAACGAAAGAGGACAAAGACAAACTTTTAGCAGATCTTATGGCTGAAGAGGCTGAGCCTAAAAAGGCCGATGAAAAATATCATCAAACAACTACGGATAGACTTCACGAGGCTGAACCTAAAAAGGCTATGGCGAAAAAAGACATTTGTCCATTATTTTCAAGCGACGGCGACGTAATCGGATATGTGGACATTTCCGATGTTGCGCAAATGCCTGAAAAAGCTGATGAAAAATATCACCAAACAACTACAGACAGACTTCATGAGGCTGAACCTAAAAAAGCTGATGAAAAAGTCAACGAACCGCTTGATTTGCAAAAAAGACTTTTGGAAAAGTTTGATGCACTTGAAAAACGCTTGGGCGGTGAAATTGCCAACTCACCCGTGCAAAAATTCGACAGAGCTAATGGTATTTCTAAGCTATCGGATTCGGAGCTTGCTGAAATGAGGCACAGGGCTCGGGGTGGCTATGGTGATATCACTAAAAAAGCACAGGACGATTTAGAAAAATACAGAAAACAAGTTTACCTAGACATTTTTGGAGGTAGTGAAAATGGCTAACGACCCGATTTTTTACAAAAGATTTAACGACACTTTGGAAAGAGTCGCAAAAGCTCAAACCACGGGTATATCAACCCAGAGCGGTTTGGCTGGAATCGACTTAACCGAACTAATAAATACTTATTTTTATGAAACTGAGATATCGGATTATTTGGGTGCTGAAAAAGCTCCTATGGGTGGAAGATTCTCGCAATGGGAAACAATAAATCGTCCTAGCGGTAGCATCCAAAATCCATTTAGTGGCTTTGACGAGCCCGGTACTCCGCAGCAAATTGAAACTCATACTGAGTTTGCGCCGTACGGCGTAATCAGCTATCGTGACACCGTGACGCAGGACGCTTATTACTTAACTCAAGGCTATTCTGATGTAAATAAGGATTCAGTAGATCGTTTGCTTGGCAATTTTTTATTAGCTAAAAACGAATCGCAATTCAACGGAACAACAGTTGTAACCAACCCAGTGAATTCGATTACCTTAACCGAGGACGAAGGCGGAGGTATACCCGCAGGAAATTACACAATTTACTGTGCGGTCAGAGGTGGTTTTAGCTACTATTTTGGTGGCAATTCCAAAGCTTTGAAAGAAACCATAACTGTTGCAGGTGAGGCAGCTGTAATAAAAGCCACAGCTAGTGCAAGCTTCGATGCTGTGATGTTTGACTGGGGTTTCCAAAAGGGTAGCGGCAGTGTCTATTATGCGGGAACTACTTTGAAGCCAGAGTTTGAATTTCAAACTGTGGTAACTAAAAACGCAGAAGTTCCAGCCGACACGTATTCGGGTTTGAACAACTTAGTAATTCCCACTTTTAACACCACTAAGGACAATGGTAGTCGTCCGCTAAAGTCGGATGGGTCTGTTGCTGAAAGTTTTGACGGGTTGCTAAACCGTTATCTGATGGACAAAAAAGACGGCCGAATCGTCAAATTTGGTAGCGGCAATGCCAATCCAGCTTACCACTGGGACAATAAATATCAGCCATTAAATGCTTTAGGTAACAACGTTGAACAACTTACTGAAACTTTGAAAACTTTAACTGCACGTAGTTACCAATCGCCAACCCATATTTTAGTGGGGTTTGAAACCAATGTGGCTATAAATAATTTGATTACCGACAAGAATCAGGCTATGACTTGGTTTGATGGCAAGTATGTTTCAAGAAAAGACATTACAGGTGGTGCGAACGTGCGGTGGCTGATGAACGCTTCGCGCAATGTGCAAGTGGAAGTTATTCCGTCGATTGCTGTTCCAGCAGGCGTTATTGTGGTATGCACTAGAAGCTTGAGCAAGACTTTTGGCACTAATTTGGGCAAAACATCAACGTGGCGGTACCTCATCGATAACATCATGAATTCCTACGCACCTACGCCTACTGATGGGGGTTTTGCATATCGGCCAGAGCTAAAAAGCATCGGCACTGTTCCGACATATGTGGATAGCGTCCAAGCGATTATTAAAAATATCGCAGTTTAATAAAAAACCATAATCTAAAAAAATGCAATCGTACCTAACTCGTGAAGAGTTCGAAAAGCAACCGCTAGGCTTAGAGTTAGGTACGGTTGTAGATTTAGATTATTTATTGGCTCAAAGTTCAGCAGAAGTGGACTTAATCACCCACACTTCTTTTTTTGAAAAAATTTATACCGATTACAATTCGCAAGCGGGTTGGTATGAAAATGGCTATTTTATAACTTTACGCCATTCGCCTGTTAGTTTTATCGAAAAAGTTATTTTCAACAAGAAAACAATTGATAAAGAAAATTATTTTTTACAACCAGAAAATAACACCATCAAAATAACCCATGCGGATGTGGGTACGTCGACAATAGAAGCTCACTATAAAGCTGGATACAAAGCGCCTGATTATCCCGACCCTATCAAGCAAGCAGCCGCTTACTTAACTGCTTATGCAATTCGTTTACGCGGTACGGATAGCTATACTGGAACTGGTAATTATTCCATATCGGAAACCACTGGGTTCAAGTCTATTGAAAATTTAAAGCAGCTTGCTTTGAGTTTGTTGAAACATTACACGTTACGCTATTAGTAAAATGACAATTGCAGAAGTTCGCCAAACGTTAAAGGATTTTTTAGATAAACAAAAAATTCAAGGCGTTTCACAAGTGTATGCGGCTAACCCGCGCCGCGAGGATGGTAGCGATATAGTGTTGGACAAAAATTTGAATTATTCGGCAATTGTTTTTTTGGAATTCCCAAGCTCGCAAGACAATCCACTATCAGCTATCGCTGGAAATTTGAATTTGGTTAGCGACATCTCTACGAGAATAAATTTCATTTACAAATATCGGATAAAAGACCAAAAAAATCAATCCGATTGGATTGGCGGTTTTGATAACTTGACCAATGAATTATTGAATGCAATTAGATTCAATCCTTCCGAATTGCAAGAATTTGGAATTTTAGGCATCTCAAATGTTGAAACAGAATTCAACGAATACTTCGTTAATCCAAGCGGTTACATATTAGCTTCTGGTTCTGTGAAATTTATAGTAAAACAGCAAGTGAGAGCCGCATGAGTTATTTTGAAATTTTTGGATTAGACAACATCAGTCATTTTTTTGGACAAGTTTCAAATAAGTCAAATCAAGCAGTGACTCATGTTTTAGAGGATGTAGCTAATCGAATAGCAATGACGGCACGGTCTAATATTGGACCGCGTAGATCTATTAATTTTCAAGGCTCAAGCGGGCGAAGGGGAACCTTCCCGTTTAGGCGAACTGGGGTTATGGGTAGAAACATCCAAGTTTCAAAACACGCATCCCTAACCGGCGGTAACACAATCCAAGCCGTTATCAGCTCAAATGTAAATTATGGGAAATATGTGGAGTTCGGCACATCCAGAGCTCCAGCGTATCCGTATTTTTATCCCGCTGTGAAAAAAGAAACAAAAAATTTAAATAAAAATATAGAATTAACTTTGAATAAAATATTTTAATTTTGGAGGTTTAAATGCCAAATATTCCACAAGCTCGTTTGGTCAAGCAGTCAAGAAAAGTTGGATTTTTTGCCAATGATAGCTTGCCTGTTGACCCAACCAAAGTAACCGTTAGCGAAGCAAAAGCCGCCACCGACTTGAGCTATTACTTTACCAATGAATCGCTTAACTACGATTCCGAAATCGAAAAAGTGGACGATATGCGAATAAACTTAGGTGTAAAGTTGCAGCTTGTCGGTACGCAAAGCTATACTCTAATGATGAATTATTTATATAATAAGGGCGACGCACAGAATAACGTCGCGGAGGACACTCTTATTCAGCGACTACGCGGAGCTTTAATTATCAGATATCAGACTTTTGTTGATGAGGAGTGGAAGGCTGATGACAATTATGACTACATTCCTTTTGAATGCGGTCCGCAAATAAAAGTTCCAGCCACAGACCCGAACACTATAGATTACATAAAGCAAGATAACACAGTTGTGGGCGTGCCGCTAGAAAATTTGAAAATCGTAGCAGATCCAGCACCCTAGCCAATGTCTGATTTTATAAATCTTTTAGCAAAAAGAGAGTTTGACTATGAAATTATAAATTTTGTTTTCAAAGTAAATAAAAAAAACGAAAACATAAAAGTAAAGGTCAAGCAAATCCCTAATGTCGACTTTTTTCAAGCTCGCATGGGTGCTATAGAAAATCCTCAAAAAAATAATGAAAATATAAAAAAAATAAACATTAGTTTTATTTTTGCTTGTTGCGAAATTTTTGAGAATGAGGGTTTTAGAAAATTTGAAAATTGGGCGGAGGCTGAAAAGTTTTGGAAATTTTTGACAGATGCCGAAAGCTCTAAAATTCTAAACCTAATAAATAAGCTAAATGTTGGGAATTTTGATAATTTTTTAGGTTAATTGCAACAGAGTATGAAAATTCTTTTGATTTGCGTATTTTGGTAAAAATAGCAGAAAAGTATAAAATGTTGCCTACCGAAGTTTTAGCGCTAAAAGAAACTAAACCGCTTGATTACGCTTTGTTGATGGCGCGAGAAAATTATAAACTCACTCATAATGAATTGGGTTTCAAAAAATCAGAGGCAATGTCAAAAGAAGCTAATCCCAATGACCCTAATTGCAAATATTTTTATCAAGCCAAAAGCGCGGGTTTGGATTATAGCGAACTTGCGTTGGAGGAATTAATGAAAAAAATTGAAAATGATGAAAATGCGCTAAAAACAACTGCTCGCAAGTTCAACATCGAACGGATAGATCTATGACCCGCAACTACCACTTCGGCAAATTAGCTTGTTTGAGCATATTAATTTACTGTTTTTATACGGCTTTAAGGATTAGGGGTTAAAATGGCACTTCCTCCCGTATCCGTTGAGCTAACAGCAAATTCAAGCGGCTTTGTTGCAGGCATAAACAAAGCAAATATTGCTATTAGCAAAATGGCAACGGTTGCAAAAGGTGCGGCTCTAAATGCTAAAGGTCTAACGACTGCAGGTGTTGGATTGTTAGCATTCGGCGGTGCGGTAACATTTGCTATCGGCAAGGCTGTTTCTAGCTTTATAGAGTTTGAGGCTGAACTTTCACAAGCTAAAGCATTAGCGCATGCCACACCGGCTGAGTTTGCTAATTTAGAAAATACTATTTTGTCATTAGGCGCAACAACTGTTTTCACCTCAAATGAAGTTGCAAAGGCTAGCACTGAGCTTGTTAAGGGCGGTTTATCGATAGCTCAAATAACGGGTGGCGCGTTGAAATCTAGCTTAGATTTAGCTAGTGCAGGAATGATTGATTTGGCAAGTGCGTCTGAAATCACCGTACAAGCTATGGCGCAGTTTAATCTAAACGCAAGCGACGCGCCGCATATTGCTGATTTGCTTGCAGCCGGTGCTGATAAAGCGCTTGGTGGCGTAGGCGAACTGGGCGAAGCACTTAGTGTTACCGGAACGAATGCTAAACAAATGGGTTTATCGATTGATGAAACCGTTGGCATTTTAGCTGCGTTTGCACAAAGGGGTGTTTTGGGTGCAGAAGCTGGGAACGCTCTGCGGCGCACATTGCAAAGGCTCGCAAGTCCAACAACAAAGGCTAAGAGCTTGATGAGCGAGTTGGGTATTGAGCTCTATAATTCAAAGGGTGAATTCAAAGACATTAGGTCTGTAGTCAAAGAGCTTGAACGCGGTTTTAGCGGTTTGACGCAAGAGGAAAAAAACAATAATATTCAAACAATAGCGGGACTTTATGCGGTTAGAAGTTTCAACATTTTGCTCGATGAGGGTGCTAGCGGTATTGATGACTGGATTGAAAAGGTCGATGCGCAAGGATTTGCAGAAGTCACCGCAATGAAAAAACTTGATAATTTATCTGGTTCGATGAAACTTTTCAGAAGTGCTCTTGAAGCCACTTTTATCCAGTCAGGAGGCGCCGTAGCTAATGTTTTGCGCGTCTTCGTTGACGGGCTAACAGGTATTTTGAATGCAATCAATTCACTTCCAGCACCGTTGAAAAACCTCGTGGGCGTTTTAGGCGGACTAGCTGCTGTTTTTTCCATCGTCGCCGGTAGTGCACTTTTGATTGTGCCACGAATAGCAAGCATGAGCGCGGGGCTGGTTACTTTAGGTTTGTCTGCAGGTGCTGCATCTGTTGCAATGAAGGTTTTAACCTTAAGTATACCCATCGTTGGAATTGCTTTGACCGCGCTTACTGCAATTGTTGGGCTTTTTGCAGGTAAGGAACAGAAAGCCACCTTAGCGTCAAAAGAGCTAATCGCTACTTTGGGTAAAAACCAGTCAATCACCAGCGCCACAAAAGCAATTATTGAGCAAGATGCAACTTTAAAAAACTACGTTTTGACTTTGCGCGACACGGTCAAAAACGAGGATTTGTTTTATGAGTCTATTGAAAAAAATAAAAGTTTTGAAGAATTCGCACGACAAACAGGCATCGCAGAGGAAGCATTAAAAACTTATGGGGACAGTCTTTTTGACGTCAACGGCACCATCAACACAAATATCCCTATGTTGGAGGATTATCAGTTAAAACTTCTTCAACAGCAAGATGCCTATTTGGGTCTCAAAGGGGAAATCGATAATGCCAAATTAGCCGAGGACCAACGAATTCAGGCTATGATTGCTGGACAAGAGCCGTCTGCTCAAGAACAAATACTTGCTAATGAATCGGCTAAAGCTTTGCAAAATCAAAAAAAAGAAATGGAAGGGTTGACAAGTGCGACTTATGAGCAAATAACAGCGCAGTTATCGCTTATAGACAAAGAGTATGCAGCTGCTGGTGCTTACGATAGAGCACTAGAAGCGATTGAACAAAACGGTGCCACGCTTGATAAAAACACAGAAAAGGGTCGAAATAATCAGGCTGCATTGTCCGGAATGATTAGTGCGCAAATTTCACATATCAAACAGTTGCAGGATGAAGGCGCTAGCCAAAATGAAATCAATCGGATTACAGGCAATTATCGCAGTCAGTTAGATAAAGTTTTGAAGGGACTGGGATTGACTAAAGACGAAGCGGATCGTTATCGCGACATGCTGAACCGTGTGCCTAAAAACATAAACACTGATGTCAGGGCAGATACATCCAAAGCACGCACAGCCGTTGATGATTTTGTTATGTGGGCCGGGCAAAAAGTGATTTGGGTTGAAGGTGATTTTGGCATAAAAACACCATTCCCATATCGCGGTAAAGCTCGGGGTGGCATTATCGAGCATGCGGCTAGCGGCATCTATAAGGGTCGGCCCGGTGGCTTAATCAATTTTGCTGAGCAAAAAACAGGCTGGGAGGCATATATCAGCGGGTTACCAGCCGCTCGGGCTAGAAATAAGCAAATTTGGGCTATGACAGGTGACAGGTTAGGGATACCCGCACCTAATGCTATAAAGCAACAAATAGCTGTAAATTTAGAAGGCACACGGCTAGTTTTGGATGTAGCTGGTACGCCTATCGAAGCTATTATTAGAAAAGAAGCAAATACGGTTTCAAAAATAAATATCAATAAAAATAATAAAATTTTAGAAAAAGCCATATCGGATTTTTGATGAATATTATTCTAAAGCAAATTATCGATGGTAACAATAGATTATTTGCATTTTCAATAAGCCAAATTCCAACCAATGCTATATTTTTAAAAGTTTTTAGAAAATTTGATAATGAAGCTGAATTCAGTAAAGCTCTGCGTTTGCAAAATATAAAAATTCAAAATCAATCGGCTATATTTATGGATTATGAAGCCTCTTTGCAAAACGGAAATTTGACTTACAGAATTGATTTTTTTGACAAATTTAGCAAAAAAGTAATTTCTGAAAATAAAACAATTTCAACTAAAGCCACCGCTATTGAAACTTATGAATTTTTAATTCAAGACCCCGTAGACGAAACTTTGTTTTTAACCGTTTCTGGACAAGCCACAGATACGGGTTTTTTTCAAAACCGCACTTTTGAACAAACTAGGTTTTTTGATAAAACGTTTGTGAATACTTTATTTTTAGAACCAAAAAATTTGAAAATAAGTTTTTTCACTTTTACAAAAGCTGATTTTGAAATTGTTTACAAAATCATCAAAAGCGGAGTAGTTTTTGTAAAGAGAAAACCTGATGATTTATATTTTTTCCCAAATACCTTTTTTGCATCGGTCCAAGCGGCTAACAAGTGGTCGCTTGGCGGCACTTTCAGGGTGAGGTGGGAGTTTGACTTAACAGTTGCTGATAATTTAGCTGATTTTGACGTTGAAAAAGAATATATCAACTGGGATTCTGTTGCAAAAGTATATCCAAACGTTGGCTCTTGGGAAGAGCTAGCCGATTTAGGATTTACGAGCTGGAACGCTCTTTATGAAAATTTGATAACCGAATTAAGTTGATTTGATGCTCAAAGCAAGATTTGAAAATGGAAATAATCCACTAATCAGTTCAACCGTTGAAATTCATGAGTTTGAGTTGATAAACGATTTAGATGTTTTTTGCACTTCTCGAGCTGTTTTCATCTGTAAAATAGCCAAAAAAAATATTAATCTTTTAGAATTCTCACCAGCATTCAAAAATAAAGTTGAAATTTTTGAAAACGATAATTTAATTTTTACTGGGCTTATTTTCAAAAAAAAATATAACTATTTATCTTTAAATTACTTTTTAGTTGAATTTGAAGTTTTTAGCTATTTGAAAATTTTAGAAAATTTGCCGTTGCCAAAAAGCCAAGTAACCCATTCAGCTATCAAAAGCATTGAAAACTTAGCTAATGTTTCATTTTTTTTGGACGTGTCAGCTAAAGATTTGTTGAATTTTTCTATGCCTATAAATTTTGAACCCGAAACGGTACAGGCCGGTATTGAAAAAATCTTGGCTCAAGCTAATTGTTTTGTCTTACCTAACGAAAAAGATGATTTAGTTATTTTTGAAAAAAACAGTTTGGTCGGGAGCAAAGTAAAAAATTTCACTTTTCCTTACGAAAATACCATTTTGGAAATATCAGAGGAGCCTATTCCAAATATTTATCGTGGCAATTTTGGAAAATCACAAGAGGCTTTTTTGAAAAATAACGATGACTCTGATGTTTTTAGTTTAAAAAACAGCTTTCCTTTTTTGCAAGAGCTTACGGGTACTTTCAACACCTTTACTGAATTAAAAAATTCCTTTTTAACCCATATGAAAATTTTGAATTACGAGAAACTGCAACTTGATTTAAGCGTGCGTGGTGTTTCTTTTTTTGAAAATTCAATAAAAATCAACGATGTTGTTATTATTGAAAATATTAATTTTAAAGGAATTGTGAAAAAAATAAATTATAATTTTTCTAGTAATGAAAAAATATTAAATTTCTATTTGAGGGGAATTTTAGAAAATGGCTAATAGAACGGGCTACCCCGAATATTCACAAGGATCTCCGCCACTGGGTGGCTTGCAAATAAACACATCAAACATTCATTGGGATGAAAACATCGACATATCTGTTGATTCTGAAGCTGATTTATTGCAATTAGCTAAGTTCACAGGCAGGCAGTGTTTTGTAAGAGACCTCCAACAATTGTTTATTTACAACGGTGTGAATTGGGTATTATCAACAGGTTTGATAATTGGAAATTGGCAGTGGAACCAAACTTTTGGCAGCGGCACTTTGTCAGTGCCAGCGAATTTGCAATTCGAAGCAGGCATATCGACGAACCAAACCGTTTTGGATAACTACGTAAAACTGGGTATAGTCAATGTTGAGGGCGAAAATTACAATTTACCGATTTTTCAAAAAAGCGGAATATATTCAGTCACTCATCGGGTTGTTTCTGCATTTGACACGCCGCAATTTACAGCAAGGTATTTTTTCACTCAAGTTTTTAATCAATCAATCGGTAAAAACGACAGTTCGTTTTTCTCAAGCACCAACTATCTCAAGGCCGCAGGGTCTGTAGTGGAATATTATTCGACTAACGATAAGCTGGTTATCGAAGTCAAATATGATGACACTGCACATTCTACGCTGCAGTGTAACGGCAAGCTAGCCATCACCTTTTTAGGCACTATTTGATGTTTGAAAATTTCAAAGTTGCGTTAAAGAAAAAAGATAACAGAAAAGTATATAGCGGCTACATTCTTGAAATTTTAGAAAATAATTTTTATAAAATATCAATCAATTCAGATAGTGAAAAGACCGTTATTGCGTTCGGGTTAGCTAAAGGTTTCAAAATAAATGATTTTGTGCTTGTTGAGATAAAGCAAAATTTGGCTTATGCATTGCCTTTTGGCGAACAAAATGCAAATCCTGATTTGAATTTATTGCATCAGATAGATTTTCTCAAAAAAAGCAATTTAAAAAGCAATGAAAAAATTATAAAATTGTTAGAGGAGATTAAAAATTTAAAAGGGGATTTTTTGGCATTAGAAAATTTGTTAATCGAAAAATTAGATGTTCAAGAAAAAGACAATAGAAGCATTATAGACAATATAAACGCGCCTTGCGTTACTTTTGATAAAACGAAAGTGAGTTTGTGGTTCGATACTAATTTTTTCAAAAAAGACGATGTGATTATAGGGTATGCTCATTTGAATGAAACCTTCCTTAATGATTTTCCCTATACGTTGAAACTTCATAAAATTGGCGGATTTACGCTAACGACTGATTTTTCAAATTATATAAAAAGCAAGCTGCGCGTATTCTCCATACGTGTCAACCAAATCACATTTATGCAAGAAGTTATGACAAACTTTGAAAAAGTCGCTGTTTATGCTGAAGTTTTTAAAGGGTCAAAAAGTCAAGGTGTCAGTAATAGCTGGATTTTTGAAAAAAGAGAGTAAAAATGCTAAATCACAATTTTGAGATTTTCAACACAGGTAATTTCTATAATTTTGAAACGATAAATTTGATGTCTGCGGAACATCGCGGGGCTGTTTTTGTTTTTGAGCGAACTGCAAACCCTTTAGCACCACTGCACTCTTTGAGATTTCCAAAAGCGGAAAATGATACTTTTTTACAAAATAATAAGGATAAATTTCATTTAGAAAATGACAATGTTGAAAATTATATTTTGTTTTTCCCATTTTCCTTATTGAATTCCAACAGCCAAGTTGAAAATATGAATTACTTCGGTTCGCCAGCGATTTTGAATTTAGAATATAAAATTGCCACTTATCTCGACGATGAAACTGGACAACCAACGCCCTTATGGCTAGAAAAACTTAGCGTAGTAGATCAATGGTGCTCAATTTTTTATGATGATTTGAAAAGTGAAATTTTTCAAAATCCAGAAGCTCCGCTAAGTTATGCTAAAAGTTTGCAAACCCTAAACGGTGAATTTGTAAAATTCTAAAAACCTCAGTGGACTTTAACAGAATAATAGTTATTTTTGCATGTCTTTTAGGCGTAATTTGGCTTGGTAGCGAAGTTGCGGTTATTTGTGCAATAAATATCAAAAATGAAACCATTGTTGAAATCATAAGTGCAGTTCAGTCGGACTTGACCACTATCGTGGCTGCTCTCATCACGGGCATAACGGGTTACTTAATTGGACAAAAAAACAACCGCTAGCTTGGTGGAGCTGTTGAACTTACTCGGCTAGCGGTTGAAAAGAACTAAGTATATGAATTCTGAATTGAATTAGCACTTATAAATATATCATATTTTATTGTTTTTTATTATACATTTCTACAACATTCTGATTGCCTAGAGTTTGAGCTACGCAATAGACCTCTCTAGAATTCCATTTGTAAACCGTTTTTGTATCATAACCTAAAGCTCGAGGCTTGCTTCTCAAAATCCTCAAATGTTCTGGACTTTTGATGTGGTGTAAGCCATTTTGATTTAAAAAGAATTGGTAGCCTTTAGCCTCGTCGATAATCGTTATCGCCATTTGTTTCTCCTTTACTGCAGATAAACCTTTGATTGTGTTACATTTGCTTATAATGTCGGCTTTGCTTATATCGTTTGGACAGTATGGTTTAGTGGCTTGAATATCTTTGTGAAAATTGATATGCCTCAAATCACACTTAAAACCCTTGTATTGTTGCTCTAACCACACAGCTACCTTAGCGATAGACCATTTGCTAGCTTGACTAATCGGGTACGGAGGTGCTATTGATTGATTAGCTGTTTCAATAGTGAGTGCGTTTTTGTCCAAACTGAAACTACCGTTTGTATATTGCCTTGCGTTAAACGGTGCAGTTTGCCAAATTTCATTGTCCTCAATGCAAAAAGTGCTGCTGAGCTCTCTGTTTTTAAGCACACGCCAAGTAGTCGCATTTGAGGTGGTAACGGCGTGGTGGATGGTGAGCCACAGATGTGATAAAGTTTCAACAGGTATAGGCTTATTTCCGCCATAGCAATTAGCGGGTAAGAGTTTTACTTTATTTATTGGATTTTGCATAAATAATGCTATTCACAAAAGAGCAGGGTCTACTCTGGTTGCTTCCTCATCGTCACTATCTACTACCGCTTCGTCGTCTGCGATTTGTTCGGCAGCCAAATCCGATAAATCAGGCTTAACAGCTGTTTCTGTGAGTTTTTTGCGTGAAGGCTCGATAAGACTAGCGGTAGCACCTAGACCTTTGCCTTTAGATATAAAGCTAGTCAAAAGACTGAGTAATGTAGCTGTTGCTGCTATTTCCAAACTTTCAAGCTCTTTTGTCCAAAAATCCACATTTGTTGCAAAGATGTTAGTGATTTGCAGTAATCCACTGGACGCTAAAAAGGTTTGGAAAAGAGTTTTAACAGCTCTTTCTAGTAAATCTTTTGTGA
>OFEP01000014.1_pt1:2500-15769 | contig 15769 bp, 8 predicted proteins | sample 1521161 | NCBI WGS metagenome assembly OFEP01 (sample SAMN04272335, study PRJEB24112) | coral metagenome | biome: Coral reef; feature: Shallow seawater; material: Coral tissue | host: Coral | place: China: South China Sea | collected 2014
ATTAAAACGTCCGGTGAGCGCAAAACAGACGCGACTCAGTATAAGACCCAGAATATTGGGTTTCCATTCGAGATTTCCTGCGGACTGCATGGTTTGCACGGGATCATCCATCATGTTTGCACCCTGCCCGAAATATCAACATTGCACGAAAATAACTCGGCTACAATATCCCAAGCTCTTCCTGTCCTTCGGACGACCCCACAAACCTCACACTCTGCTACTTTAAATTTTCCTTTCTTAGGAAATAAACTGAAATATAACATCATTAGCAAGCGTTCACAGCTTGCATGCATCCCTTTTAAAGCTTTTCGCCTCACAGTGGTCGCTTGGACGCATTTCCGTCCTTAAAGTATATCAGGAAAATGGATTTTTAAGTTGGCAACCAGCAGAGCGAAGTTAATCCGGCTTAAAGAGGCACGGAAAGATGATCCAAAATTTAATTTCTTTGCAAACTTGCAGCTAAGATAAATGGTTCGCGGGAGGGTTCTCTCGCGTACTGTGACGTCACTAATCTAACCGTTATCGTTGAGGTAACAGCATTTTCTCACGTACTCACAAGATCTCACAATTTTGCAAACTTTTTAGGAGTTTTGTAGAAAAACAGCGAGTTATCGGCGCACAGAAATTGACAAGCAAAGATTTGGTGGGGGAAAAAATTTGGTAGTGCTGTCCTTCACGCATTTTAAAGAAAGGCTTATGATAAAGAACAAATTTCATTTATAAAATCTTATCAACCGCCGTAAGTCTGCCGAGAACCATTAACGTAAATGCAAATAAAATTACCACAGTTCAAAAATGATCGAATTGACCTTCAATAGGTTCATTTCGACACTCAAGTTGTCATATTTTTCTACCGGCTTTTCGATCCAGTGTTAAAATTTTTCACCAACCTCACCGCTGTCGGCCTATTGCGAAACAGAATGCGTGAGTAAGTTTGTTTTGATACAACGGAAATGTAGAAGTTTTTTTGCTCTTGTAAAGGCGTAAAAAGAACGGAATAGAGATGTCAAGGAGCCGGAAAAAGCAGCTCATAAGTTTGGCCATAGTATTTCGATAGTTTGCCTATTGTTGTTAACTGTTAACAATGAGTGAATGCCCTTCGAGTCTTCATTTTTGCGCAACAAAATGTTAAAAATGAGAGCGTGAAAATCAAAATACAGAGAGAGCAGAATCAATTGTATGCTTTGCCACTGAAGTGAGTTGAGTGATGATCATATCTGATTTCCTTTGTACAGCTAGTGAGAAAAGTTTTGCTTAGCAAAAGGAACCTCAAGCAACGTTCCACAATCGGCGCTGATCCGGTGAACAAGAAGTCTTCCTAAGTCTCCAGAATTCTTCACCGTGTTGTAAGCTGTAACTAGCTTTAGGAAAAAGATATTTTTTGCTATATACTTTACTTCGTTTGACCTTGAACTCAGCCTTACACAAATGTATTTGTTTGATTGACATTTTGATCACAAGATATTAAAATATATATGGTATTCTGCAAAAAAAAATTAACCTTTTTAACATTATGCATGATTGTCTGCACGACCCGTTGTTGATGCAAAAAAACATAATAATAGTACGCGAGACCTTTTTTATTCTTCAATGAATGCCTCATTAAACAGTGTAAGATTCTCAAGTGTCCTCGCAGAAAAAAAGAAGGCAGGAATTTTGGATTGTCAAGTTTAAGATAACAAAATAACAAAAGCAAAATTTTCCTCTCGCGTTGATATTGCTCGGGTTAGAAATTACTTGAGTAAAAACCGCAAAGTGACCAGTTTAGTTTAAAGAACTGTCTTTGGAAAAATGTTCATTCCCCGAGTTTAAAATTGTTGCTTGATCAAAGTGCGGTTACAGAGACAAAAAAGTGACTCTGAAGGGCAGAAACACCTCAATTCAAATTGATATTTCAGTATTTTGACCCTCTTATAGCAACTTGGTCATATTTTTAAATGCTCAATTTATCGACTAGTATTTTATCAATTACTTTAATTCGGAATTACAAAAACGTATCCAAAATTGGAAGAATTTACTCAGTGCGCCTATTCAACTCTCCAACACCATCCGCCCTAAAATGCCTTTGATTGTCACAGCTGTACAAATGTTGCTGTTCTTGTTTTCTATTTTTTAGCTGTCGGACAATGGCATCACGAGATTGTCTTCTAAATTTTCGCAAAGACTAAGAAGAGTATTTTGACTACGCGGTCGTGGAACAGCTGAGAAAATTTAGAAGATTTATTTTCCTTTACGCGCAAGGCAGCCCCATGCAGTTGGTGAGAGAATAAATAAAGTTAACACTGGAGTTCCTTAAGGTCGAGAATAAAATTCGCTTTGCTTACTTGCCCGTCTCTTCATGGTGCCCACTTTAGCCAAGTTTTCAGGTGACAAGCTTCTCGCCCGTTTTGGCGGCTCCGTTACCGGCGAGAAGGGGCTATCATCAACAGGTTCTGAACACTCAGAGGCAGTCGAAGACGTGGAATGCGGGGAACCTCTTAAATCGATACCATTTCTCGCCGATGTATTCATGTAGCCGTCGAGCTCGGAGGATGAACCGTGCCTCGGACCAAATTGTAAACCTTGCTCGAAGCCATCTTGCCTCCAAGTCGGCTTCGAAGAGTCTTTTCTTTTTCTAGTTGGAGAGGGCGGAGAAGAAACACTGCATTTGCTGGCTAATCTTCCCCGGTTCTGTTTCCAGGAAAATAAAAGCAGTGAAGGTTTGAAGCACTATTGTCTAGCGTTGGTTAACAAACTCGTAGAAATTTTCGATAGGGATAATAGATGCATGCCTTATATGGGTCGGCTTTTAGCCGTTGGGTCCTGCAGCCGGTGCATGTTGCGAAAATATCGGTTCGACTTAAATACTTACTTCTGTAAACATCCTAGGTTGCCACAGTGTTTATAATATTGAGCGGAATAAACAAGAGATAAGCCACGAAGTCTGCGTTACATGAAGTACTAGCTGAAGAGATTGTACGAGAAAAGTCTCGAATCTACTCCAATCTCAATTCTGGGCTTCGCCCAGTTGTACAAAAGGACATGTCCACAAACTGAAAGGGGCCAGTAACATGAAGGATTATCCTAAAAAAGCGGTTAAAAGGGTCTTAATAGAGCTATACGCTAATAAAAATTCCATTAGCTTTCGCTTGCGCTGCCCACCATGTCTGGAATTATAAAACGGAAAAAATGTCAGCAAACGTGTACGTGATAAAATGTGCACGGCGCCATCAAACGCACAAAGGCTACTCAAGTAAAGCCGTGTTCAGTGCTGACATTTGACCTGTGGGATGTAAACTTTATTAATTAAAAGCTATGCAAACCACTCATAAGATTTTTGACTTCCTTTGAGTTTTGTTTTAACAGTACGGAACATTCGGAAGTTGCTGTCAACTAAAGGTCGTCAAAAATAAGACATAAACTTCATTTCTTCCCAGAAAGAGTGCAGGTGGCAGCTTTGAAAATATTGATATTTGCACGCAATATTCAACAATTGAATTGTGTTTCCAGTAATCGTCGAGCATCCACGAGTGTTATCACCTGATGTTGGAGCGACTGACCCTGGGCCGCCGGAGGTAGAAAACTTCACATGTCATTTCTTTGTCATATCTATTCGTTTTCTCTTTTCAACCGGAAATGACTTGATTTGCGCGACGCCAAGGGCATCGGTCAGGCTCCTCATTTGTCAAAAGCAGGGGGGCTTTTGCTCCTTTCTGAACAATAATTTCAACTCAAATTATATAATAGCTCGAAGTGTGCCAAATTCGGAAACAGGTTAACCATTTAGTGACAGAAATCTGCCATTTTCATGCACGTTCCGTCGAGGAAGGTCGAAAAAGGGGACCATTAAAATTCAGCGATTAAAATATCTTGTCCACAGCGTCAATATAATAATCAACATGTTCAGGTCATGTTGAATTGCGAGTCAACAATGGAACAATAGGAAGCATTAACAACTCACTGCCAGTCATTTGCAGCAGAACTTACTTGCAAAACCTACCTCCAGCGGTGAAAGAATTATTTTTGTTGCAAAAAAAGGAGCGGGTGCCGCTTTCGAACGTGTGATGTCAAACCTGGGTTCTGCCGTTTTTAAAACCCCCCGAACCAGCTGCAAAGTGCGAAACAATTTCAAGAGCTATTGTTACTTGCGAGCTGTCAATTTTATCACCGCTTTGTACCGCCTCCTCCGTCAGCTTCGAGAGTATCCGCAAACAGATCCAACGAAGCCTGTGTTCTTTAAGAAAATGTCAAAATACAACGCACAAGATTTTTGGTGATTTTTTTTGTGTTTCTTTGAGCCCGTCTAGAAGACATAATCGTCTTAACTTTAGTGTTTGCAGATTGTTATTGGGTTTTTTTTAGAGGGTTATTTTCGCCAACATACAAATCCCGGGTAATGAGTCAACTGAGAGATCTCTGGTAAAGGGTAATGGTTATTTTTCAACCCGTTAATGGGCGGGCAAGATATTGGAGTACACTGGAGGTAGCCTAAAACGATTTCAGCGAGCTTCAGTGTCCGGTCCTACTAAACATCACCTAAATCGATAAATAAAAAGAATATCGTGCGAATCTAGAAATAAATCACGTATGAAACAGCAGTGTATTGTTAGCAAATTTTACCGGGCAAGCCAAACAAAACTAAGGAATATTGTTATACCTAAGCCTACCTTTATATAAATATAATCGAAATAATCCCTTACCACAGGCGACGAAATCCTGCATCCCAGACAATCACATATAGGTGGGTGAACCTTAATCAAGCCGCGTGCTATCAAACTTTTAAGAGATTTCCCTTTGTAGCGGATACTCCTTTTCCAGTCTTTTGCAGTTTCCCGTCCACTGATGTATTGCAGTTCATTTGGTGTCAGCCACTCGCCTTGGAATAAAATGCAAGGTCCTTTGCTCCCCTGACACAACTTGGACACATAAAGCAGTGCAGCGTTTTCACCGCATTGAATTTCCAACGGTTCCTCCGTCACGAGCCCTTGATCAGGTCCGGCCGGCCTTTCGTTGTTAACGTCAAAGCGAATTGGTTCGCCCATGCTTTTCTGACCAGCATCGTTCTGCTCTGTTTTCACGCTGAAATTAGAACTCTCCGAGTGACTGAAATTTATGTGAGCAGGCCCTGAACTTGTCGAATTTACGCTGGGATTTTGAGGAGGCATTTGTGCGGAGGAGCCGGCGCTGTTGGTATGTTGTGCGTGAGACTCGTCACGACTGCTGTCGTCGGATGCAAGTTTTTCTCGCAGTGTCTTAAGTTCATTAGCATGTGGTAAACCGGTACTTGTCTGCAACGGCGGGGTCGCTTTCTCGACAGACTCACTCGCAGCCATTCTGAAATCCTCGCGGCCTGAAAAACTGCAGATCCACAAAAACGCGAAGATTCTCGGAAGTAATCATGTGGGCAAAATTTGCGCCGCGCTCGGTTGTGTTTTCGTGTGGCGACGATGGCGACAAGTTTTCTGCCGTCTGTCGCCGACCAAAGCCTGTCGCTCTTTATTTGATGTGATACCTTGCTGGCATCGCACTCCTGTGATTGGCTGGCGACCTGTCGGAGTGGAACGCTTATCGTTAGTCCGACCAATGAGATGCAAGCAGTGAAGTAAATAGAAAGTCTACGATTACGGCATTTCATTGTTCTGTCATGAACGCTAAAGTCGTGTCTGCCAGCCAATTTGCTTGAGAGTGAAAATAAAATTAAATGTTCCCATCATTTTGGATGTCAGTATGTGAAAACAATGCAAAAATCGGGTCGATGCAGTTTTAATGAAATTGTTTCCGTTCGGAAAGAAGAGTTCTTCCCGTTTCAGAGCTGTGACGGAGCCCATGAAACTCGTTACTACGTAAAGGTATAACCCTTGACACCGCGTGGAAAGTTTGTCCAAGCGACGCAAAACGTTTGTAACCCCAATTTGTCGTTCTAAAAATAATTTCACCGTTTGAAGCTTGGCACAAGCACGATCAGTTTCACCATTTCTCGCACGCTTGTCGTGCTTAAATATTCATGGACACGTACAACGGACATATTCATAATAAAGTCATTGTGCTCGCCGAGGGTTATGACGTCATGCAACCCACGCAAATGGTTCGAGACTAAACATTGAAATAACCAGCGATGTGATAAAATTGTTTCCACTTCTAAATAATGTATTTACCAGGGTTGGCAAGTGCAGTGGATAGAAAAGAGAAATTCTAGAGACACATTCAACTTTGCAAAAAGGCCATATAGAACACACGATTTTGCCAGAAGCATTGTTGCAATTCCTGACAATTCAACGCGTCGCCGGCCAGAGGAGATTTTGAGCGATTTCGCAATTGCACTGAAGCGGCCGTCAGTAAATTAATACCACAATTACGGGGAGAAAACTGATGCAGAATAATTAGGGTTTAGTTCTGTATATTTTCTATCGAAGGAAATTATTTATCAAAGAATTAGCAAGGCTCTGGTTAAAACCTTATTTACTCTAGCGAAATTTTCCTCTCAGCGGTAGGTTACAAGAGACTGACTAATATTCAAAACGATTGAGTTTTTTGGAGGCGTTTACTTTCGCTTTCAAACGATATCCCAGTGGCATAAATATCAGTCTCGTGGTTTCGCTAAAACCACTGGACAAACCAAGGCCGTCAAGGATATCTCTCGTGAACTTCGCGCGGTCAGTTAATCGTGCTTTGGGTTTTTGCCAGACTTAACACTATTATTATTTTATCATTTACTTTTTTTTACTTACAAAGACCTAGAGCTTCTTTCATGGTTCCGGGATAATGGAAATGTCACGCACTGATTTTCAAAAGGACAAAATCATAGCATGTAACGTGTAACTGTAAGGAAAGCGTGCCAGACTTTTCTTGCCCTTAATTTAACATAAACATTTGATTTGTATAAATGTTTGCGATACACAATTGTTTTATCTTTGGCGTATTGTCGTCGGCTGTTCAGCCTCTTGACTCAGGAAATGCACCCTTGCTTTCCAATCTCCGGATGTCCGACAAATTCGATAGATAGATACTTAAACGCTGATGAACCCAACTGAAACTAATATCTTTAACAGCGAACCAAAAATAGCAGCGCCGGTGACTAGTGACGCGAAATACGGTGAACTACAATGAATACACACTAGCAGGTCTGCAAAGCAAAATTGACATCATATTCGCAGCAGATATTGGGTTAAAATTGATCAATTGACAGAGAAAATATGCTTGTGTTTTCAACCGATATATGCCCAAACTTATTTATTGAGAGTATAATTGTGGCCTTGAACTCTTATTGTTTGTTACGGTTTATTGCAGTACAAACTGTTACCCTTAGCGACGGGTTTTATTTTTTACACAACACATTCCATTTGCAACTCAACCATTTCGTTCTGACAATGTTTTGAACGAAATAACGAACCCTCTACTGAGCCTCGTCAACTTTGTTGGCTGATACAAATCCGGCAACAGTTTCAGCCCTAAATACGTTCAATAGTTTGCATGAATTCAATCCGAGTTACTGAGTTATGAAGTCGAAAAAATTCAGTCACCATTACAAATCAGAACTGTAATGGTGTCTTAGCAAAACGCAAGCTAGAAGGATTAAATATGGGCGTCTTCAGTCTCTCAGTTGGCCAACCACTTGTCAAGACATCATTGGCTTTGTGAATTGATAAGCACGAACAACAACGAATGGATTGTTCCTCCATGATTTGGCGAGCGCTTGCTCACTGAACCACATACTCGCTTTAAACATGGCGAAAAACTCTTTTTGACGCCACCAGTACAGAAGGAAACGAGCGGAAATATTGCTTCCTGATTCCGTTGAATTCATGCTAAATTATTAAAGTTGCCAGGCAGAATCAAAATTTTCATAATGCTATCTTAATTCCTTGAGTATGTTTTTTGGAGTGAACTGAAATGAAAATTGTTCAAGTCAAAACTAAGCTAAGCTGGCATGCGAGTGTGCTGTAATTGAGGGAGAGACAGAATGCAGAAAAAGCAAATCAACGAAATTATTTAGTATATTCAAGAACCAATTGGGATTCCCCTTTTTCACTCACCAACAAAAAAGGCAACTTTTATGTCAGCTCTACTCTCCATACTGTTTAACGACAATTTTTAAGGGCGACGACGATTAAACATACCTGAATGAAGAAGAAGTTACAGGTGTACAGTCAAAGCAACTATCAAAGTTACAAACCAGTGCCAGCTGCAGATATGTACAGTGTGCACTGCGGGATGTAATCCTGCGTAGAAAGGTAGGAAAGCAGTTGAACTCATGAAATGCCCCCATGATTGATTTGTCAGTGCTTCATATTTGAGTTCAAGGTAAACTGTAAACTTACTGACTGTCACAATATTTTATCAACCGTACACAGCTGAAAGCACAGTTAAACTAAAAATACAAGATTTTGTTCGGCAAATGAGCAAGAAACGGCAAACTGATTGCTTATAAACACTTGTTTCGCGTAGCTGAGTTGAGTTTTATCTTATTAACCAAGCGATATTGAACAATGCATCGACACATCACATTTCTTCTATTTCCAAACTTCTACAACAAACTGAAAGGTTATCGGCATAAATACTATGACTTTCTTATTCAAAAACAACCACCAATGGTTTTATTGGATGAGAAATTCTAATAACAGGAAAGAAAACAGTGTATCGGTTATAATATTTGAACCTGCTTTTGTCGCAGCCATTAGAAGCTACTAGAGAATGGTCGAGATTGACACCTACGTGCAAGAACGATTTAATAGGCTATATCGGCTGTCCTTCAAACAACGTTACATTCTTTATTAATGGTAAAATAAGATCGTGCCTCTTTTTTTGCCTTTTCCTTTGATTACAGAAGCTAAGAGCTTGAAACTGGTTCACATAACCGACAATTTGCTCAAGACCCAGCTCAATAAACCGATTGCTTCATTAGATCAGGTCAGATTAGTCCACTTTGCGATCCGGACTGCTCTTTGCTCTTTTTGAAATTTTCCACACGAATTTCCAAACTACACTTTTTCTAGCCTAGAACAGTCTTTTGAATATTAAATTCCTCCTCAAAAACGAAAAATCTTGGCGAGTTCACTGTCTTTGTGGATGACCTTACAACAACATGCGAAACAAGTGGACTTTTGGACATCAACACAACTGCTGAAATCCTATTGAAATTTAGTGGGTTCCGTACAGGGTTTCAGTCCAGGTTTGCTAGCAAAGGACTGACTATAGATAATTCAAGTATATTCAAGTCAATACTCATCCTCGTCATAAATTCAAGCCTGCACTTTCTTATGAATTTACATGTAGGAGAGGGCTACTGAATTTCCAAAGATTGAAGAGGGATGGAATTTGACAAATAGGGAACTATGTAAAGTAATTTATTTCAAGTATACGCCACATTTCAGATATGACTTACATTTCTTCATTTACTTTTTCCCTTTTTGCCTTTTCGTTTGAATATTTTGCTGCGAAACTCAAGCCTATGTGGAAGTATATTTTTTCAGGGTGTATTTGAATGGTGTCTATGTATTGCTTAAATCATGGTAACTTAATCAACCAGTTTTGGTTTCCTTTGAATTGATTTTCAGTTAGACATTCTCTACGAGATTCACCTTTTTTCTTGCCTTTTACGGACTTTAAGTATTAGATTGTACATTGAGACAACAAAACCCAACGAAAACAGCTGCCTCCTGCACAGCTACAAAGTGATTTTAGAACAACGGGCCAAGGCTGGCCTGGAGCCAAGGCAGTGCCTGAGTACCTTTCCTTTTATCTTGCAAGATGGGTTCTAAATATTCACTGTACGAAGGTTCCCTAGTTGGGCGTCTTCTGTGATGGCTCACAAAGAGACAACACCTTTCATAGAAAACCCAAACACATGTGATGCCTTCCCTTCTCAGCACTCATGCAGCTCAACTGTAATTCCTCACTATGAATAAGACTTGAACTAACATTTTAGGAACTGCTACAGTTCATCAGATCTTTCACTATATATCACATGTCAAAATAATTTTATAAATGCTGTATGAAACAATACGAAAGTTCTACCTTTAACCTTTAGTTTCTGTGATCATCCACTCTTGCCGGAAACACAATGTTTTTTCAGGGCGGACATCTGTGCACTTTTAAATTTGGCCACTTCGATCAACTGACTTTGCCTACTCTTCTGACTTTTAATGTTTTCATGCCTTTTCCACAATAATAAACTTTTTTATCCATTGGACAGTCTTCAATATTAAGTTTCCGTTGCAGAACAACAAACCCTAGCGAGAGAACAACTGGCTGTTTAGGTGACCGACCTCATTGAAAGCAGCTGCCAATGTCATGCCAATTTCCACCCATTTGGTCTTACAATGGGTTCCAAATAACTGCTGTGTTTGAAATTCATTGGGTTCTGTTTGTGGGATTCATGCCTCGGCGTTTTACAGACATAACATTTATATTAGCATGCCTGGTGATACTCACACTAATCAATAATTTCTTCTCAGATATTGAACAACCGCTTGGTAAGAGGAAAAATTCAAATTCACCACCGAGGAAGATTTAAACTTGAAAGCCGGGCAATTTAGGAAATGCAGTTTTAAAAATCTATAAACGAAATTCTAGTAGTGAACTCCGACTTACTGAGAATCGTAAGAAATTCAGGAAATTGTAATATCAAGGAGGAAGACCGAGATGAACCTCGAGCTTGAATCACAACATAAAGCATGGTTCTTGAATAACTTATGCTCGCTCTCTTCATGAGATTGAAACAGTATCGGTAGGCTATTGAAAATAAAGCTGATCACTTCTAACTCTTGCAAAAAAGCTAAATTCGTCTATAATTCCGATCATTTGGAATTCAGCGTAGTGTTTCATCAAGGAAATTACGTATTGTGTTACCCCCATGATAAGATATTCGGGATCTGGTTTGAGACTATTACAAAGACGGCACTCGTAGCTAAACCATCGTAGTAAAAAAGTATGTCCTCTAAAACTGCATGTTTTACCTTGATATGTCACCCAGAAACACTGCGATACTTTAAGCGTAACTGAGGCCAGCTTGCAATCCCGTAAAGATCTCAGCGGATGCCCAGGAAATTAAACATTTCAGCGACTGTTGGCAACCGCTGATTTGCGTGGTCATCGGATGAATAGAGCCAGACTGGTTCAACGGTCTTCGCAGTTACTCCCCACAGTTATCAGTCGTTAATATGATCACTGCTAGCCGAGGCTTTCACAGTTCGCCCTAAACCAAGATCTCGTGAATAATCGAAAGGCTTATTAAGCTGCTGCCGATATGTAAAGCTTTATATTACACCTAAGGCTCTGAAACTTTGTGCGCCGTAATTGATCTGTACTTTGCTGTCACACTCTTCACTCCAGTACGACCCTTCCGCAGTAAAGAAGCGCTTTTATTCATTGATCTTCGTTCTTGCCTTCTACTCTGCCAAAACAAGTTTTCCCAAGGATTGGGGAGTTGTTTGGACTCATTAAACGGGGTTAACAACAATCAAAGTGACGACTCTGAACCACAAAAATGACTTTGTACGCCATAAAGCCACTGAAAGTCTTTTCGGCCTGCCTCGCATATATATAGCGTGATCAACGATTGAACGCACTAACATGTCGTGATGTGCGTCAGTTTACAGGTAAACTCAGAACTGGAAACTTCTAAAGGACTGCTACATCCTAAATAATCACAATACAGTCATTAAATTCAAAATGCGCATAAATTGGTTCAGGAAAAAGTTATGCTAGTCAGCACGTTCTTTCCGTTTTGCATTGCATAACGATTTTCCGGCATAGCAACTATCAAAAATGCGTACAGCGACGGTCACAATAAATACGCTAGTGTAAAAAAATAATAAAAAGATGTTCGATTAATAGCAACCAGCAAGAAAATTTTGAACTTCATCGCTGGCTGGAGAATTAACCCCGGGAATTAACGTCTTGTTGCCGGAAATTTTGCCCTGTTGGTAATTTTTTACAGTTGCAGGGATAATAATGGTGTAATAAACTCGAGCCATGTTGTTTCAGATATAAACAAAAGCACAGCTTGCGAGCAGAATTCACAGTAACGGTTGCATTTATTTCGCTGGACAGGGAGGTCGGTTGAAACATCAGTTCGATCCATTAATAAAATTTATTGTCACACGGTGATAAATGAATAAGACAAAATGAGAAAATGAATTTTACAAAGACTAAAGAATTTAACACACCTGGTTAGGGAGGACGGTACCGACGAGGACCACGCAAAATTTGCCGGACTTCAGTACTATCTCGCCGATGTCGCTTCGCCAGAAAATTGATCCAATGATTACGATGAAAAGAATCTGACGATCATTGCGCAACTTAGGGCCGCCTTTTTAGAGCCTAATCAAATATCGATGAGATTTTTTATTCATTTCAGATCTGATGACAGCGTCGTGCAGGAATGAAATGCACGGATCCGCGTGCGGCGTGACCTCGTGTCGCGCACGCACGACAATGCTGACGTCATAGTCCTTTGAGGAGCGGTCGCTATGAAACCAGGCTCGCCCGTATTGTGTGTTTGATTGATCACTCAAATCCTTCAATTGTTTTCAAGATAAGAGAGCTTTGCTCTCGGATCATTTGTGAATCAGCTCCGAGACACTGAATGAGACAGTGCGTGTATTTTCATCGGCAGTTTTTCAATTAAGTATTGTTCAGTTTACGAAGAGTGTGACGAATAAGGAATAAGCGAGGCTCATGTTTTTGTTTTGGTAATTTCGTTGCCTGTCGACGGAGGCATCAGTCTGGCTGACGGTGTTCGAATATAAGCCGAGCCAACCATTGTTTTTGCATGCTTGATACTGACAAGATTTTATTATTTATCAAATAACTCGTGATAACAAGCAGGCATAAGTCAGTATCAGTTGAAAAAACACCGTACGCAATTGTCACAATTGTTCGGTAAACGTCACAGAACTCTTAAGAACTCCTTCAGTCAATCAATCAATCAGTCAGTCAGTCAACCCCGAAAACTACAGTTTAACCCCAGTAACTTTGTTCGCGGGTTAACGGGCTGGAGTAAACCACTTTACAGCGATATTTTGCCGACCAATTCGTGTATTTCAGGGTAGGTCAAATAACGGTCGTCGTTTAAAAGGTGTTTGTTTGTTTGCCAGAAAATTCTACGATATTTGTGATTTCCAGTATTTCAGCCAAACTTTAGGTTCTATCGAGCCCCAGTGTGGAGCTTACGGTATTTCCAAGCTCTTGGCTTGTTCTTGCTTGCATTCTCGGGTGGAAGAATGACGTGAACCAATAGGCCATTTCCGAATTACCCGAGGCCTCTTCTTCGAAGCGAGTCTTGGTGCT
>OFEP01000015.1_pt1 | contig 15448 bp, 7 predicted proteins | sample 1521161 | NCBI WGS metagenome assembly OFEP01 (sample SAMN04272335, study PRJEB24112) | coral metagenome | biome: Coral reef; feature: Shallow seawater; material: Coral tissue | host: Coral | place: China: South China Sea | collected 2014
ATGCAAAAGAGTAGAGTTAACCGTGAAAAGGGCTATTCTGTCAAACATGAAGTAATATGAAAAAGACAATTTGTGATTGTAATTCATAAAGAGCATTGAATCTCATTAGCCTGCATTTCTGGACATTGGTGAAAGTCGCAGACCAATATTTCTCAAACACGGACGGGACACGGCTAGTTCAATCAAGCCAGTACTTCATTTGTATCATAATGGCTGTTTTTAATCCGCTAATAATTGATGTGCTCAAAAGGTAAGTATTTACCTATTGTGCCGCTTTTATAAAATTGTCCTTTAAATATGAAGGTAAAATATTTCCTCTCAACAAAAAGATACAAAGTTTGCAGTGAATCGAAAAACCAATTCGCTGAAATTAATTCCAGAGTGGTCCATCTTAGCGGTCCGTACTGCAAATACGGACCGCCGTGGGAACCAATCAGAATTCTGCCATACAGAAAAGTGCGCCAACGCATGTTATCTTGCTTTCTAAACCTTGACCTCAAGGCACTTCAAGTCCCAGTAGTTTGAATAACGGAGTCTCCGTTTGATTGTCCATTTCCAGACATTTTCCAGACACGCTTGAACGATCTGGGTGATTTCAATTTGTATCCAGTCTGTAAAATTTTCAGCTGATCGACGAAGAATATAGAATGCACCTTCAGTGGTAGTATTCTGGAATCAACGAAGAGTGACTTCTGGATAAAATTTGGCAACTATCGACAGATTTTCTCAGATTTTGTTCTAGACGCTCGTGTTTCCGCGCCAAGTAATTAGCCGAAAGAGTGAACAATGCTAGATTATAAGATAATCTTAAATTCTTTGTAATTGAATTCTCTTGTGAGACCCCTTGGCCGATCTTGACCGGACTGACTAATAAATTGCGTTTTCATCACCGATTACTGGGAGCGCATTGAATCAGTTCCTTATGGAACTTGATAGGTACAAATTCCGGCATTTCGTGATAACGGGCGGAGGCTATATTAAACACATTTTCAAAAGCAATGAAGTTACATCAATACAACAGACAGAATAAGCTCCAAGAAGATAAATGAAAATGGTTCGAGGGGGCCTCGAGGCAAGACTGAAAGATAAATACCATTAGTCTTGTTGCAGGTTATCAGTGAAGATTAATATAAGCTGTTTTCCTTTCGGATTTCGCGACAAGTTGGTTTCTACATAATATCACGCACGAAGCCAGTCTTGTTAGTGATATTACAGCTAAGAAAGCACTTAGATGTGATTCAGTGCACGATCCTATGCATTATCTTTAGAAGGGTGAGGCCATGTTTCGGCCGGGGGTTACCAGCTCTCGATATTCATGAATTACGTAATTGTCCTTAAGCCATCTCAAACTCTTAAATCCGATCAGTTTAATTCGTCAATAAACGTATATGTTTTCCAAGGCCGATGTCTCTTAAGTCTGATATCAAAGTACAGCAATAACTTGATTGAAAATTCGGAAATGGAAATATAGTTTAGTATGATAAAGATATATGGAGTCAGGTGCACTGGGACTCAGTGACGTCCCGCCGACAGCTGATGCATCAGTAATGGCGCGAAAACTGCGCCAAGATTACGCCATTGTTATCGGCAGCATACAAGGTGGCATGCGCGCGTGTGGGCCAAATTTCATTTATTAAAGTTTTCTCCAAATATACAGTAAAGAAATAAGCGTAAGAAAATAGTGTAGGAGCATAAGAGAGGGAAGCATCCAAAAGCGTGTTAGACACCATACGAGGCATGCTCCCTATAACAACTACAGCTATAAATGAAAATGTATGTAATAGGCTATGGAGTATAATATGGCGCGAAAACGTTTGAAACAACACACGTGTCTCAGTTACACCACTTAGAGATAGAATCAGGAAAGAAAAAGCTTTACTAAATCTTTACTCCTTTAATTTAGAGTTAAAAGATGTTTTTCGTTTGTGGAATGTAGTTTCACTTTCGTGTAAGCATCGTATACCACATTTGAAGAAACGTTTCTCAGATTAGATTTATAGCTGATAGAGAACGGATGTGATTTAAGATAAAGGAAGGCTCCCTTGGGATAGAAGTCATAGAAGCCTACACTGGTGGGTCCACTCTGAAATGTTCAATTTTAGTTGTTCATTGATTTCTTTCCTCAGCTATACAGGAAGATCATGATCGATGAAGCAACCGTGTTTGTCGAACTGTTATGGTCAAATGAGCGGTTGCTCCGGGAACAGACGGGTACCTGTTTGTTTTGATGTCAAACTTGAACCATTTCTGGACACAAACATGACAAACTTGATTTTTTCCCGCGCGGATTATAACAGTAGGAAGAGCAACAAAAACAGATGTGTCTTCCATTTGCTATCTGTTATGTACCAGTTAACAGAAAACAAACAGAACACGATGATGCTATGCGAAAATGCAACAATCACATGGACAGAAACTCCCGAACAACGACGATATGTTTGAAAATTGTTTTTACAGCTTATTAGCTGGCTTAGCTGGATTTTTCCCGCGTCATATCACCCGGGTCTGATATCATACAAACGGTAAAGAATCAACATTCCCCACTCATCGCCATTCTCACATGATTTTCTTGTGGCGTTTTATAATTGCAACATAACATCGTATTTTCCGTTACTTATGGCATTCTCCGCATCTTATCGTCACAAGACATCCACAAGGCTTCTTCTTCCCCAACGTGATGTTTTCGTGAAATGCTCTGCATACTTTTTAGAGTTACCTCGTTATATAAACACAGAGACCACGTTTTTTTTCGTGGAAATGAGACGTTTCGCGCAATATAAGCTATTTTCAATACGCTCTAGAGAGGCCGGTCGAGACCAGCTGACCCGCCCCGAGTAACTAATTATTTGTTCCCGTGCGGCAAAGAGATTGTCTCATGCATGCGGCACTGTAAGCTGCAAGGCAGCTGGTGCTTACGATTAACATCCAGTGTGTATTGGCTTCGTTTTGATGTGAAAGAAAGAAAGTACCATGCATTAAGAGTTTATTTTAGAAAGAAACCCAACCGTTAGAAACAAATTTTTCCAGCTGTTCGGAGGTGAAAGGTCACTTTCTCCTCTTATCTAACCAAACTTTGGAATTCCGTGGAAATGAGAACACAAAACAGATTTACACCCCAAGTGCGGAAAACAGCTTTCATCGTCATGAATTTCCTGTTACTGAAAGAGGATAAGTCAGAAACTAAATATGCATAGGACAAAGGGAAAAAAAAATGGTTGGTTTCTCATTTTTGCGGGAATGCGTTCATTCATTTTTGAAGTGAGTGGTCAGAACCGGAAAATCGTTTGTCAACGAAAATATTACGTTCGCTAGCAAGCTCTCAGGCTGGCAGCAAGAAGTGTTCTGTTAAAATTTTGCAAAGATCCCGTTGCTGTCTATGAGAGTCAATAGAAACCTCACGATATGTTTGGAAAAACAATGCCACGGGTCAAGGGCGTCGAGGTTGAAAGACGTAATAGCCATTTTATTCCCTGAGAATATAGGTATGTGCAAATTTAGACAAATCTACGTCAGATCATAATTACAGAAAACCAGCTAAGGTAAAATCCAATCAAAAGAATGGTTAAAATTTACATGATTGCCACGTGAATTGACTTATTTCATTGTTTTCTAAGCGAGTACAATCAGCATCTCGGTCATGAGTTGAAAAGAATTTTTGGACAGGATGTATGGTGTTACATGATTAGGAAACAATATTCCAAGGCATTTTTGGCTCAGATCGGGCTCACACTAAAGCTTGAAGAGTTTATCAATCATTCGTATTGTGTTGTGTTAGCTTGTTGTATCTTGTGTTGTATTGTTCTGTTGACCCGTGGCGACCGAAAAATCAATACAGATTTGCACTTTCAAACAAAAACGCCATGAGGGTATTCAAGTAGCCTAATTTAAACAGCTCCTGCCGGAGGTAGAAGATTCAGGATTTCAGCTATTTTGCCTAAACTTATACCTTCGTTGCGAGAAATGTTTGCGCTTACGTAATTTCGAAGAAACTGTGAAGGTCGATAATATTTCTTGGTGAAGCTTGTTTTGCAATATGTCAATCGAATACTCGTAAGAAAGCACTGCACAATGCAATCCAAAGGGAACTCTGGACATTTTTTAATTTTAATAACGGTAAAATTTTTACGATAATCTTCGACTGTCGTGGGGATTAAAGCTGGTTTTCAGTTAGCTTCATTTATTGGATGTATATGAACAAAGCATTGCCGATCATCCGTGACCTTTTATAAAGTTTACTTTGGCTAAAACCTTTTGCACTCTCTGTAGAACCTTGCGCAACTGACAACGAATTTTAATTTGCGGCAAAGTGAACCGAAATCTTCTTTTTCTTGTAAAACGCTGGTGACACATTAGCAATAGGAAAGGAAAACCTGAACCATAAATATACCTGGCAACCTGTCAGCAGATAAGAACTCATTGAAATTTGATCTACAAAACCCTTACGTGTCAACACTCATTTGTTCGTCATGGGCTGTTGGTTTTCTGTGATGGAATGCTTGGCATTCCTTCCCTTGGCTCCGCCTAGCAGTTAATTTTAAAAATAGAATTGAAGGCGTTCTGGGATTCGCGCTGCCAGTAAAACTATCATGCATCTGTACGGCATATCTCTATATCATATCTATCCTATGCGTGGAAATCATGTGAGAAATCTCGATCTTTACGGTCAGATTTTGTAGTGGATTCTATAAGCGTTTCCGGTTCAGTGAAGGATTTTGCGGTCAAGGATAGACTTTTCTGCGCCTTTGCCGCTAAGCTCTGATTGGTCGGTGTTTGAAAGGCAGGAAGCCATCACAATGCTCGTTGCTTAGCGAAAGTAGAAAATCTACCCAGCAACGTTGCGACGTCGATTGAGCATATGCTAAATGACGGGTTGTCAATTATAAATTTGATAGAATCCCAGACTCTAGCTCTTTCTGCACTTGCTCGGCGCAAGTTGACCATAATCCAAGCTGCAATTTGCGCCGGGGGTCAGTTTGGGTAGAGGCCACACGCAGAAGGTAGAGATTCGGCGGCATTCCTTCCATAGAACGAAGTCTCTGCTTCTGCATTCGAAGCCTGTGACTTCAAACTGGCTTTGCTTTACAGCCCCGGCGCTGTTTCAGCGTAGCCATCTAACTTCCGCTGTGACTGTGCGATCTTCGAACCTAGCATGGAACTTCTGTGTTGTGAAGGACCGAGAGTGCGCTATGCATACCAAGATCCCAATCTCCTTCAAGATGACCGAGTATTGCGGAATTTACTGACTTGCGAGGACAAATATATTCCTACTTGTCGATACTTTAACATTGTACAGAAGGAGATTGAGCCGCACATGAGGCGCATGGTAACGACATGGATGCTCGAGGTAAATATCAACTCGTATTTCCTTCGTTTATAAATAGATCACCACCCTGACAGTCACATTCACAGTGTTTTTGAGATTTGCCGTGATTTCAACTTTTCAGGTGTGTGAGGAACAAATGTGTGAAGAAGAGGTCTTTCCATTAGCAGTGAACTATCTTGACCGATTTTTATCGGTCGTACCGACTAGAAAATGTCAACTCCAGTTGCTGGGCGCCGTGTGTATGTTCATCGCTAGCAAGCTGAAAGAAACGTCGCCGCTCTCTGCCGAAAAGCTGTGTATTTATACAGATAAATCCATTACTTGTCAAGAATTACTGGTAAGATTACCAAATAAAACACATGACCACTTATCTTCATTCATTCCTTCTGGAAAGCTCGTGATTGCGGTCAAACCAATTTTGTGCAATTATTTTTAATGAATTTTTTACTAATTATCACCAATGATGTTTATTTTGCTATTAAAAACCAGAAAAGCACGGAAATTTTTTCCTTCTTTTTAACTAACGCATTTTTTATTTCTTCTTTTTATTCTACAGGATTGGGAAATTTTAGTTCTGGGAAAGCTTAAATGGGACTTGTCTGCGGTCACTCCTTACGATTTTCTGGAGCAGATTTTCTGCCGCCTCTCTCTCTCCCTACCTAACGTGAGCGTGATAAGAAAACATGCGGCGACCTTCATCGCTCTTTGCTGTACCGGTAAGAAGAGCTTCCTAGATCCTAACTATTTATGGTACAAAAAAAATGGGTAGGCCCACTGCTAATATTGAATTGTTAGCCTCCGTCAAAGTTGACCGGACCAGACTTTTTCTTACCCCTTATTATAAACTCACCGATATTATCAGTTTCCTTTTTAAACAAAAAATACAGAATTACTTTTGTTCTGTGGTTTATTTATTGATGTAACAGCAAGATTCAGCTTGAACTTGTAATCTTATATATTTAGTTTTAGCGATTTTTTTAACCCTTTTTTCCCATCTATTTGTTTTCTTTTTTCAGATGAGAAGTTTTTGATGTATCCGCCATCGACATTAGCTGCGTCGTCTGTTTGCGCGGCATTTTCTGGTCTTGCGACAGCAGAACAAAAGAACATTTGGACGAAAACAGGACTGGAATCGTTTCTTCAGAGACTGACAAACATAGAACCGGTAAGGAAAGAAAACTGTCTCCGGCTGATAACAGGCTTTCCTGTGAATTGATATATAAAACTAAACTGTGGCAGTGTTCAGTGATTCTGCGGCAAACAAAAGCAAATACTCTATTACAGTAGCAAATAGGGGAAATAATTCTTCCGCTTTACCCGAAAGTGCCTCGGAGATTCAAACGCTTATTAGACATCCTTCCTGCCTCTTTTTCTCTTTCACTGAAACGCGCGGTTTTGTTCAAAATAGGCATTTGACTTTTAACAGCAAGAAAAAACAATTTAACTAAAAACAGAGAACTTCTTTGCACTTGAAAACTCGCCTTAAAACAAACAACCCCAAACTGAAGCTTAGACTAAACGTTTTTTCCGGTTCTCCCTTCTCACGCAGGAATACCTTCAGTCATGTCAAGAGCTTATGGAAGAAGTACTTCACTTTAATGTCACGGAAACTCCGTCCTCCAAAATGGAAAACGGAAGCACGCCAAGTACGCCAACAGATTTGCAAGAAATCCATTTTTGACAGAGGCATTCCTTGGACTGTCGCAGACCTTTCCGTTTGTATGCCTGCCTATCTAACGTGTGTAAATACTGTAATAAAGAACTAGAATTGTTGGACTCAATTTCGTTCGTTTTTAGCGTGTGCCGTGCCTGCGTCCTTGTTGTTTTTCTCGCAGCGAACGTGCGATTTCAAAAGCTGCGGTTTCCTTTCTCTTAAAAGTGTACGCACCGACAATTAGAGGTGACGTCTTTGTTAAAGGAATGCGTTCACCTTCACAGAGCAAATGGAATTAGCGCCCATCGAAGAGTGAAAGACATTCTTCAAGAGAAAGCAAACATAACAAATCCCTTGGCTTGAGTTCGAAATAATAACAAATCTGTTTTGTACCTGTAAACGACGTGTTGTGTTTACCATCCCACGCGCGAAAAAATTCTACCTATTTATTTACACCTTCCCAAAGCCTTTACATCGGACGCCTTTGCATTTACTGAAAGAAAAAATCGGCGCAGAATTTTGACAGCAAAATGCATGTCAAGACGGAAAAATCGCGTTATTTTTTCAGGTGCGCACAAATTGATTCCACGCGTTAGATATTTGCGTAAGATGTGATATCACTTTCTTCCCGTTGCCGCAACATGCTCGAAGTACACCTGTTTAGAGGGTAACACCACGTGTTAGAAAATTCCTCGGATGATTTAAAAAACCTCGAATCATTAATCGTTTTCAATCGTGGCCGTGTTTTTCCGAAATTGTCCTAATCTCTGATTTGGAGCATCTTTTTTTTGGGTTGCCGATCATAAACAGAGACACGTCGTTGTCGGGGTGTCGTGCCTTTGTGTTCCTGTCAGGCCGCTAAGTGCATTTCAATGGTTACAGCTCGGTGCATGGAGCTCACAAACTATAAACCTGAAGTGCGAGTTATGCAGCGTTACATTGTTTTTGGCAAATGTTCCCACGAGTTTGTTAAAATTCACTCGACACGGGTCAAGAATTCTTTTAGGGCCACTGGTTACTGAGTTCAAAGACAAAAAGGCAAAAATGCTTTTCCGTTCTTGTTTAATTATGAACCTCTATTAAATTCGTATGATACTGTTACTTCCGAAATAAATCTCTGCCGCCCAGCAAACAACAGAATAGAAGCCTTCAGGTTTTAGCATTGTCGACCATACAAAGTGAACCAAACGTGACTTTCTATTGAGCCGACATTTTTGTAATCGGAATGTTTGCAAGCACTTCACAACGGCTTCGCATTCTCTTGTCATTTCCAAAATTACAGTTTGAGCTTTTAAAATAAAAGTTCCAGCTGAAGACGAGATTTTGCGTGGAAGCTTCTGAGCAAATGACACAAACAAGTCAAGGGTTTTGTTGTTACCTGTTCTAAAATTAGAACCTGTTCCGCAATTTTCAGGTATACATGAAAACAACATCTATAGCCTGTTCAGCAGGGTTTGAAGAGGAACGCGCGAACAAGAAAAGAAAACATGGCGGAGGATTAAGCTCGATTATTTTCTTGTTTGGACTGGTTGTATCAGTTACTTTGCCCATTTCATCTCAGTGAAAAAGCTAAAAAAATATATGAAACTCTTTCGGGGAATTATTACCATCCCTTAAAAACTACTCTTTCTTCTTCTTAGTACTTCTTTATAGCAGGTACAATGGGATTTTTTGTTGCTCTTGATATCGGGCCAGATCCATGACTGAACGCTACCAAATTCGTGCCTCCTGAGTATTGTTTCCGATTAAATTCGCACAACACTTACGGCACATCTTAATCAGTCTTAAAGGCCTTCGTGAATCTGGCGCCTGAGTGATTTTTAAAGCAAGGAATTACTCTCGGGGGTAAGACTACTACTTTTCCAAATTGTCGTCGTTTCTTTTATGTAATGCATGTGAGTCACCGTCATCAGTGAAATGGCGCGAATATAATGGCGGGAAAATCTAGCCGCAAAGTGTCTTCTAAAGAGCATAGTCTGTTTGATTCTTCAAGAGTTTGCAACCAAGAAGAGGGTGTCCATTAATCACTTAAAAGAACTTTATTTTCAAGTAAATGCACACTTACGGTGTTTCAGGTACAACCCAGCAGAGAGCTCTAAGAGAATGCACTAAATTCGACTTTATTGGAATAGGCACTTTAACAATAGAGAGTTTATACAAGTGTCTCATAAAATCTGAAAAGAAACACGCTGATGCATTGATTGTTGAGTTCCGTCTCAAGCCATTTCTCTTCAGACATCAGTTCATGAGTTTATCATGATCAACACACTCAAATTAGTAAGTGCAAATGGTCTAATGACAGTGTTCACTATCAAGTCAGGAGTGCACTTAAAACTCTTTCACTGCCCAGATACTTTGGCACGTTTTCAACCACAGGAAAAAAAAACGCCTGACAACTGACTTTCTCTGTTTGATCGTGGTGACTGCTTTCCATTGTTGGTTTCCAGTGACTCTCAGCTGGAACTCCATAAACGAAGCTCATTTTGGTCATTTGAGATTTAATTCGTGCTGGAATGAAGAAGTAATTTTGGGAAACACATTATTCAACAAAAGATAGACCAGCAGAGGGTCGCAATTCTATTTCTATTGGAGATTGCTTTCTGATAGCGACTCTCTAATATTGCTTCACACTTGGTTTCTGTCAACGAGATAAACTTTACTTAACATGCTAGGCACGAAACAGACTTTGTACAGTAAAATATGATCCCACATTCCAAGAGATTCAGAAGACAATGAAAAGTTGAACTTTCATTCTCTTTCTGCTCTAGAAACCGTGGCTCGGCCTTAACAACGCTCGATACCTGATTCAGACCGAGTGAAAATGCGCGATAGGATCTGAAAATTGTAAACAGGTACTCGACTGGGACACTTCTACCCGTTGTAAAATTATAAAGGCCTCCAAGAATGCTTGAAGGTTTCTGATCTCTATACGATTAATTGAGCCGGCATTCCAGATATACTTCTGATACTTGAGAGTTCTCTTAATTTCTTAACATCTCATGGTGATCTTAAACTTGTGAAGGTGCCCAAACGCGCCCTCTTACACATTTGAACTCGCACTGGATGTGCATAGATAAGAATTACCCAATATCGATAAGGGTTTCAATAAAGAGAAAGAAAACTTATATCTAAGACAACGTGTTTCGCAAAGAAAATTTGTTTTTAGATGAAAATACTCAGTCGTAGTTTTAATCTGACCACGAGTTTTCAAGTTTTCTTTATCGGAGCCTTTCTGTTTCATAAAATATCTAAAGCAGCGAGCTTCGTTTAGCAAGCACCAATTGTCCTTTAATTTCGTCGCTTACATTTTACTTGCGACTGAGTTCAAGCCAAATCGACCTACCACCTTGACGTGCCATAGATGACTAAAGAGAAGGCGAGGAAAAGCGAAATCATTCTCTTAAAACGGCCCCATGGTAATCAATGAGGCCACCTTGCCAATTGTTCAATTAAATTGAGTTTAATTTGGAATACCTCCAAAGGATTATTACTGCTGAATTTTTTGAATGCTTACTTAGTCATTCGGCGAAAATCCCTAATGCAGCATATATGCTTTAGTCTGCCACGGCTCTTAAAATTAGACGGCATTTTAAGATATACCTAATTGGATGATAACTTCCGTTCTTTTTAGATTGATTTTATATACAAGGTTGTAGCCTGGTCAAAGAGATTGAATTGTATCTAAAAGTACATTAACAGCCAAGCTCTTCAGTGTTGTCTGGCTTCCATTGGCCTTTTATATTGACCGAAAAGTGGTCTGAGAACTGAATTAGATAAGAAAATAGATCAAATTCGTGACTGCCTTTTCTTATATAACCTGTCTAACAAAACTGTGGGTTCAGAGCTGAAGTTAACCTGTTAAACCGACTATCTTTTTTTAGTTATTTCGTTGTGAAATCCTTGATGAAACTATCGTGATGAAAAGATGTGGCGGCTGCCTTTGGAACCGGCTGTGACAGGGGTTTAAACTTCACCTGCATGAAATGCTATACCACTAAGGGTGCATGCTGTTAAAGCCGGAAAGACGATACTAATTGGCAATTTATCGGTAAGAATGTTGCAATAAGTGGGCAATGTGAAAGGAAAGGAAAGGCATTTAGTTGATGTATCGTGCACTCATGACAAGAATTTCAACGTGGCGGCCTTCAGATATCAATTAAAACTTTATTAGCACTCAGTTACCAACTGAAAGCTTCTCCCTTGGGGGAAAAAAACATGACAGAAAGTCAAAGCATTTCAGATATTAAGATGTGTCCTTTCAAATATTGGCCAAACCATAGTTAAGTCTATTTTAATATTTCCATCGTTCGAGGGAAGCTTTGTGGGCCACGTGACTCGTCAAATGGACAACTGGGTTGCCTGACACCTTGAAACCTATACAGTGAACTGTTTGAGAAACTTTGTTTTATTTATGTAAGTATATTAAAAAACAATGGCAAAAGAAAAACAAAAATAAAAAATCCCAGTTTGCAAAATACCGAAAAGCAAACAGCATTACATACCACGCCAAGCGTTTATCAGCTGTGAATTAGAACTATATTGTTCAACAAGCAGTGAGAGCATAATAAACACGCGCCGCATGAATATTTATCATTTGATTGACCACACACCACGGACACAAAGATTTTATTTACTCAAAAAGTTATACTTTATACTGACAGGAGCCAGGTTAAAATAGAGGGGTGAATGAAAAGCCACCGCGCACCGCTTAAATGGGTCTCAAATCATTTTAAAATTCAAGATGGCGGAGGCGACGCACTCTTGACCCACTCTTCGTTCCTAGATCCTTAAAAAAAATGCTTCTGTATGGCACCCGACGTTACCGTATTTCCATTTCTGGTAACACGAGCAGATGTCTGAAAAACGACAAGTTGTTAACACACTGTCTTGTCATCAGTGTCTGGCAAAAGTTTCCAGACTTTCAAAACTTGCTTTGAGCTCTTAGCCCGAGCTCTCACGAAGACCTCGACAAAACTACGCGAGAAAGAATTTCTTTCACGAAACTCCGGATATGAAGTCTAAATTTCGAACTAAAATTTTCCCAGTCATTGTACTGAAATGGCTCACTGAAACACTGAGACCTGCAGCATTATCTCGTGTCTGCCTAAAAATCATTATTTGCATAATTGCATGAAAAAGTTCAAGTTTAGGCAATTAAACAGATTTATGGAATCTTCACCCTCTGAGACTAAGAGCTATTCACTTAAGAAGGAAACCGACTGAAGAGCTAATCTTGCATGTCCGACTGCACAGTCTGCAGACTCCACTAACATTTTCTCAGTAAGCCTCATCAATTGAAAGCAGGCAGAGCTTCGATGAAACTAAATCGACTGATCAAGGTTTTAGAACAGGCCATTCATTAATATAATACGCACACCTCTGCAGCGTTATATATGTTTCGTGACTGCTCGCATGCAACAAAAAGAGTCACCCGCGGCACATTCCACTGAAAGACGACTCAGGTGCAATTTGCTGGTACTAGACATCGTCAACAGCAGTGAGTCGCTCTCTTCTATGACAGTAGTCAACAAAAAATACCTAGAGCGGTAGATTCTTCTATGAACCGGGCAGGAAATCAAGCGGTATACACCTGGGTATGAAAGGAAAGCTGATGTAGCACTGATGAAGGAGCAAACATGCGTATCACTGAAATGTTACATTACATTCACTCAGGACTGTGAAGGTCATCGCTGAAAATTTTAATATCCAGAAATAACTCAATGTTGGTCAATGTTGTAGACAACAAGGCTCTTTCGTAAGAGACCTTTTTGTACCGAAGACAATAAAGCTCCATTATCATGCCTAGGCATTATGGCTTTTGATGAACTTACATGATCATTAGTCAGCTAATGACCCCACTCAAAACTTGTTTTCCAGCAACATAAGGGGATCCCGCTCTTTTAAAGCCTGCACAGAGGGAAAATAACCATAAGACAGGAAGTCTTGGATCATGGAAAATATTTGCTAACTTTTGCAGGATCCATGAATAACGACTCATGTAGTCGGTCCACAATTGAAGGCCATTGCCTAATAATGTTTTAAACTACAACTTCCCCGGAAGTTCTTCAAAACTGGCATTTATTTTCCTAGTATGTTCTTTTCTACATTAAGTGTCGGCTTAAGTAGCACAGCTAAGATAGCTGACCTCAGGGTGTATTTTATTTACATTAATTCCCTTAAAAACCTCTCGTCATACTTGTAACACCTAGTTAGTTACCAGTCAATATCAAATATGGTTATAAATGAACGAAGGCAAGCTTGTCCTACATTCAGGAACAAGTTAAGTTTCTATCCGCCTGAGTTAAATCCTGGGTTTTTTTCGACACACCTAGAGATCTGACGAAATGTGCAATCTAGCCGGTTTCCCTCCATTCTTCTTCTTTTTTCCCTTTGACTGTCAAAACTTGAGAGGCAACTGAATAACCTACATGTGTATACGTTAAAGTTACCACGAACAAATTTGTTCCGACATAAGCGCGAGGACAAAGAGGAGGGGGAATGGGGAGAGCTAGTTTTGGCGGGAAAATAAGCCAATTGCATTAAGGAGAACACGACATGTTCTCTCGAAACTAAAACAATGAAGAATCAACCATTCAACAAGGAGCATGTTATTTGAATACGGTAGGTTGTGTTAGAGGGTGGATGTTACGAGATGGAAATCAACGAAGAATTTGTGTGAAGTTGCTGTTATAGATGGAAATTAACACAATGAGTCACGAGATGAATAGTCAACTGCAAAGTCGTCAACACCGACTGTAACTCGTAGCATTAAAACATTGAAATAAATCAACCTGCACTCAGTGAGGATATCAAGCTGTTCAGGTCGTGGTTTCGTTTTAAGGACTAGTGGAATTTTGTAGGAAAATTCTAAGTTGGTTTAAGAAACATATTTATCAGCTTAAACCTCATAAACTGAAGAAATTGATTTAACCAAGAACAATATGCAGAAAACAACAACTGAGTCAATTTTGCCTTCATTTCAAAACAAAATAAACAACCAAAGGTAAATTAATAATATGTGCCGACCTGATTATCAGTCGAATTGAACCCGAACTGCAGGTCTAATAGTCCTAATAGAAAACATTCTTGCGAATTGCCAGATGACACCTACTTACCGTAGGCGATTCTCAGCTCTCGTACTGTACTGTAACTGACGCTCTGTTTTTGCATTGTAAACAAACTTTTTGTTTGGGAATTCCATCACGTACGCTTTTCACATCAATAACCTCTTCTTTATTAAAATCTTTTGTACTTTGAACTGGTACTTAATTGATTGTTGCTTTGTACAGAAATTCTTAGTACACTCAGTTATTCTTTGTTCGCTCGTCAACTCAGTTGTTATGTTCTACTCTTTCTCTGTAGCGTTCAGTACCATTGAAAGCCTAGAAAAAAGGAAATAGAGTTAGGAGCTCTGATTGATTTTCGTAGCAAATATTAGTTCTCGTACACATTTCACGATATACCTAGTTGTAAGGAAGTTCTCGTGCTATCAAATATTCGCAAGATTTCGTGGCGCGAAAAAGATTCCGCGAACCTTAGCATTCGGTGTAAACACGTGGGGAAATTTAAATTAAACGTTTAATCCCTTTCATTTGGGTTACGTAATTTTCTCTCGAATCATTCATTGCATTCAGTTCATCACTAATCGCCATTAGTTTCAAGTTCTATTTTTTCCATTGCCTGTCGGAGCCTCAACCTATCTCTTGCTGACTTTCAAACCTGATTTTGACCCAACCAAAACCAAAACCGTCGCATGACACAATTTGCTTGCTTTCTTCTCTTTTAATTTCACTTTTGACCACAGGTAGCCCTTTGGGAACCGTCAACATGATATTGCGTAACAGCGTTATTATGAGAGTTTGTATGGGAATGTAACGATCATACAGAATAGCTCAAAATAAGGGGAAAAAATAATAAAATCGACTTACCTTTTCTTGTTGTGAGTATAGCTCGCGTTTTTCTGGCATTTGGGAGCAATTCAGAACGATTCTAGCTAGTGTTAGCTTCTCTCGGCTACACGTAGGCTAATATAATTCCAGAGAGGAATACAGAGAAGCTAAAATTTGCTAGAATCGTTCTGAATCGCCTCCAAACGCCTTATTTTGAACTATTCTGTACGATCTTTGTATTTCCGTACAAACTCTTAAAATAACGCTGTTACGCAAACTGATCCATGTTGACGGTTCCCAAAGGAGCCCGGGGTTGCCTGTGCTTTGACTGTCGGTGTATGATGAAGTATGTCAGCAGACTCAGGTTTGAAAAAAAAAACACGTGGTTTTTCTATTTGGTACTTAGGCTTTTTTAGTACGGCTCAACCTTACCATGAACGATGCAATAAATAACAAAGAGTTATTTTTAAAATTCCATTAGGGCCGGGAACAATAATGAGAAAGAAAAGAGTTTCGCTGTGTGTATAGTCCCACACGTAAATAACGTTTGCAATAGTGTGTGACACCTCTAAGACGATGTAC
>OFEP01000016.1_pt1:0-7500 | contig 15319 bp, 10 predicted proteins | sample 1521161 | NCBI WGS metagenome assembly OFEP01 (sample SAMN04272335, study PRJEB24112) | coral metagenome | biome: Coral reef; feature: Shallow seawater; material: Coral tissue | host: Coral | place: China: South China Sea | collected 2014
ATTTGGTTCATCTTACCCGCTCGAGGAGCTAGCCGTATAATAAACTCTCTTAATGGTTTTCAAACCTAGGTGCGTAATACGTGCAGAGCCAACAGTATTTCTCTTCAAATGCATGTGCTCTTAACTAGGAGCCTTGCAATAAGGCTTGCCCATCTATAAATATTAACTAACTATTTGGTTTAAAAAACTGTTCAAAGGTATAACTTCTGGGTTGGTAGGTAGATATAATGTAGTAAAATCATCAGACTGGAAGCATCTGAAATAAAAAGCGGTTAAAACTGCATTTGAGTGCCTTCACTTTTGTACGGTAATTAAAATAATGACGCAATTAAGAACTGAATTCGCACATAATCCGCCCTCATTATTAATCACCAGTCACCTAAAATACAGTTTGCCATCAAAGAATAATTCATAATAAAAACTGAATTATACAGTTTATCACCCTAAACTGCCCAAAATATCAGTTCAAAGGACATTTGACGAAGTTCATCTTTTTCTATCTCTGTACATAACACTGCGTGAAATGAGTGATTTCGTGGAATTTACGGGACCGTGAAATTCCTCGACACTCGGCGTGTCCGAGATCAGAACGTGACGTGTCAAGAAACGCGACGTGTCGGAGAGTTCCATGTTCCTGATACTTAGGTTGCGGCGTGTCAGGAAAAATCACGGGCATGTCATGGTCTGGGTACGTCATGTGCTACATATCAAGGCAAACCAGGATTTTGATACTTAACGTCACGCAGTTTTAGTTTAATCAGCCAAATTAATTGACGGAGCTCATTTCTCTTCACCCGAAACCTCAAATTTTCGGAAGTGCGTTTCTTACACGGCACGAATATCGTACGCGAACTTATTTTTTTGCTAATGTGATTGAGTGCGTTCTGTTCAGAATCGTGCATGGAGGCGTAAGTTTTAAGCTTCATATAAAGCTCTTCAGTGACTCGCGATAAGCATAGGTGTTTACACTTAAACATGTCTTAACTCTCCTTTAAGCATCGCGTGAAGGCATCAATAACGCATCTTTACGATGCTCTTTGGATCGCGGAAAGGCATCAAAACTTCCCTAATATATTCTGTTTGTACTTATGCGAAAAAAATACATACAAGCAACAAAAACAACAGCGAAAGTAACAGCATGCTAAATAACATTTTTTGTCACTGGTATTTAAATTCTTCTTATCGCGGGGCTCTTTCAGAATACCACTCAGGCCATTGAATGTAAAACTAAAACCTTGTTTAAAGAAAGTGTTAAAAGAAATCCGCAGCGGAACATTCCTTACATCTCACCGACCTACGTGGTGGCGCAACTCACCAATTTCGCAAAGCTTGAGAGCGGAATGCCCTACAATCAGTTGCATGGGAGGACTTGCACCGGGCCCAAACCCAAACGCTGCCGCGTATTTGATGCAAACCTTGGAACCCTCATAGGAGGCCTCTCACCGATCTTCAGCTTGTAAATATTGGATTGTGCAAACTCTATTTATTTGAACCGACCAGTGGTTTTCCTTCATTGTGGTTGCCACTGTTAGTCCGGTAGCATCAGCGCATGCGTAATTAAAGAGTGCCTTTAACGAAATTTAATAACCAATGTTTCTTCCGGCCGGGTTGTGAATAAAATTTCTAAACCCAAATCATATAAATTCGTTTTATGAACAATTTCGATTACAAGGGAATTATTTTCATTTTATTTTGTCTTAGCCCGTGATGAAGGCCATGCTAAGACACGCTGTGCTCGTTTTCAGAAAATTGCAGGACCACTTGCTTTTCTTGGCTGTTGTTTCTTCGAGCGTGCATAACAAGGGAAAGAATAACGAAATTCGTGGCTCACCATTCTTTCGGTAATTCAGCCAAAAATGTAAGAAACGAACTATCAATGATTTCCGAATGGCTTTAGTTTAAGCTTTACTACTGGTAATTTTCATCTAGTCAGTGTACATGTTTTCCCTCAAAATCTCGTTATCACTTGTGAAACCATTTCGAAAAGGTACGATCTTTAGTTCTTTCGTTTGGACGTTCGGGTCATTTGAACCACTTGGGTCACTGGAGCCACCTTATTCGAACTGGTTGAGTAATATAACCTAGCTGGGTCATTTGAACTGGTTGAGTCATTGAAAACTGTTGGGTCATATGAGCGACTTGGGTCAATTGAACCAGTTAGGTTATTCGAGCCACTTCAGTCATGACCAATCGAACTGTTTAGGTTGCTCGAACCAATGGATCATGCAACCTCATTCTCTGGGTATCTCTTCTTTCTGCTGGGAAAAAGAGATACCCTGGGAATGAGGTTGTTAACTAGTTGGTTGAACAGTTGGGTCATTTGAAATGGTTGCATTGTGTTATTTGAACCAGTTGGGACATTCGAACTGGTTGTGTGATTTGAACAAGTATGGTCATTTGAACTGGTTGTGTCATTTCAACATAGATGACATAGTAATAACAAGGTCAGGAAGTAGCCTCTCAACCACACTCATTTTAATTGATTTCAAAATATATTTACAGTTCATGGCTAAGATGAGAAAAATGAAGACTACATGTAAACTATACTACTGTTGATTTTGGTAAAGGTATAATAACAGTAACTTTATCTTGCTGATGGCGCAAAAGTGGCACATGATATCGAACTGACACACAGTTATATTGAAATCTACCTATAGGCACATAATAAGCATGATTTGGTGTTATCGACTCGTAATGACTTGCCCAAACCTCCACAGGCTTTGAATACCTGTTGTGCTGAGGGTGCCTAGCATACCACTCAACTAATGCTAGAATGTGAGTGATTCTTTGAGATTTCCCATTTTCCATTTGGATAACAACATCATGCTGCAAAAATTCTCTTATTATAGCAGGCCTACAAGTGCCATCAAACCACTGGGCAATTATCGTTGATGCCTGTTGGTCATTTATGAAGCTAGATGTATAACGATACCCCTTGTACAACAGAAATTTAAACTTATCACAAAAACTAGAAATTTGCAAGATTCTGGCAGCTGGATAAATCTTCTCATATGTCTTTTCCAGTAACTTCACATCAGACATATCAATTGCACTTCTTTTGATTGGTGGTAGTGGAATCTGGGCTTCTGTTTTGCTGAAATTGACCTCAAGAGGGTTTCCAGTCTCACAGTGAACCATGTTTGTGAACAGCTGTGCACGGACGCTCATTTCACCCAAAGTTCCCCTTTGCCTCTCATTGCAGTCTAAAATCTGATGGAGAGCTGTCATACCATCTGGAAAACCAGTTTTCCTCAAATCCCTTTCTCGCAAGAATTTTCTCATCATCTGAACACCTTAACAAATAAAAACATATATATTTAGAAAACAGCCCTAAGAAATTATGCAGGCTGATTGGTTAAAAATTGTGTTTCTATATCTCAATGGAGACATAACTAGCACAAACTGTTGATGGCACAAACAAAGAGAATTTGCATTTTGATGATAACAAATTGTTTTCATTTTCTCTCCTGAGGCTTGTGTTCCCACAGCATTTCTCAATCTCACAAACTTCCACTTGTGTTGCTATAATGATAGAAACACGGTACATGTTTCCTATTTCTTAAATACATAATGGTTATATTGCTAATGTATGGAAAGCCTTCAATAAAATATGTTATAACATGTGATGAAATACAAAATATACGCATTGAAAGTAAAATTTTTAGTCATATATTGTGTAGTGGGACACTGGTTTGGCACTTGTCATTGTCACTGTGCATATAATAGGATCATTTCCAGGTTCTAATTGATCATGTGATGTAAAATTATTCATCTCCCAAGAAACACTATCAAGTAATGGGGTCTGTCAGCAAAGTTACATATCAGATAGGTACCTGCAGGCATCAGTTTAAAATTCCTGTGACAAGTGTCAGGATTATTCTGACATACAGTAAGTGTCTATTTCAAAAAAATCAATCAATAAATTTGCAGTATCCTTACCAATGTTAACATTGTTCGTGTGGTAATCACCCATGATTCCATTGTAACGCTCAAATGAAAAGCACCAAAATGAGTATATAGGTCCATAATCCAGTATGCAGTCTCGTAAATGGCCATGGAGGTGCATGTTAGGTGTACATTTCTCCTTACCACATAAGTTCTCAAACATTTTACAAAAGGATAAGAGTTTCTCATCTGCTTGTTGACATTCCTCCACTGTGATGACTTTACTGCATAGAATTTGACAGGCTTGTACAAAGTTTGTCCACATAGCATAATGTTGGTTGGGTATCACTCCCTTTAATGCAAAAAGTGAGTAGATGCACACCCAATTCTTCCACTGATCAGCAGTGAATCCTTTAAATCCCTCTGAAACTTTGTTTGGAATGCGCCCAATTTCAGATGGTGGTTTGATAATATTTATGCGCTTCTGTAGCTTCTGCATATCAGCCTCACTTAGAATGCCCATTTCAATCCACGTCTTCAGAACATGCTTAGCAGACCCAAGAAGCAAGTTGTGCATGGGATCAATCAGGCAAAATCGAATAGCATCATAGTATGGGAGCTGGAAAAGGGCAGAATAACGTGCTCCACTTTCAGAAGATAAATTCTTAGCACTGGTTGGTGTTTTTGCTTGTCGTACTTTATCAGCAGCTGCTCTGTGTGCTTGGTCACATCTTGGTTGCCAGCTTTCCCTATCAAATCCAGAGAAATCAGGTTTTGCTGCAAATGATGTTCTTGGAAATTCCTTAAAACACTTACTGCAACCTGAAAAGAGAAAGTTCAATAAATGTTAAGAAAGTTAAATTTATTACTGATTAGTGCAAACAACTATTAATACATACACTGGCCAAATTTCCATCCAAAATGCTAATATCTCATACAAAACTTGCCTTAGTATGGTTAGAATGTAATTTTGATGTTGGACAAAGAATACTGTCTGGAAATTAAGATTAGAAATTGAAATAATAATTGCTTATTATTACTTCATATTGAGAGTCAAATGCAGTACATGATTTGAGGGATTTTGGAAGTAATATATCAAACACAAGAGACTGTGTTTCCATCAGGGCATCAATTCACCAAGAAGAGAGTTGAAAATATGGCATGCAGTGAAGTACTTTTAATGAAATTCAAGGTGTTAAGATAGCCGATGAACACTGTCTTGAGTATTTGATATATCTTCTCTACCAAAACAAAAACTAAGGAGCAAACAGCGAAGTAAAATCATCAAAATCTATGCTTATTAAGACCAGGTATCCAAACCTCCTTCACAGTCACAATTTTCTTTGTTTAAATTTGATGAATCATAAATATCAAAGGTGTTGACTGTTTGCCACGTTACACAATAATAGGGATGTCCATGTACACAACAAGATCCCTTAAAATAAACCACCACCTATTTAAGACGGCAACTGAAAAATAACATAACATTGATTATTAAATAAGCTTTCCAAGTACCTTTCTTTGCAGTATGACCAACAAAACCTCCACATTTTCGTGAGGCTGGAATATCACTTGAAAGGGCTAAGATGGCAGCTCTAAACATCTGTTGACATCCAAACCTAGTGGTGTTCAAGATGACTCCATCCCAAAGATCAATGAGATCATCGACTAGAGGCTGTAGGAAGGAGTTAATATGTAGCTTTGGTTCTTTCGGTCCAGGAATTATCCCAGCAACAATAAGATTTTCAGGTTTAAAACGTTCTTCCCTTGGAAGGTTCATGATCACCAGGTAAATAACACCTATAGAGCCTGAGCCATGAAGAGTGGGTTGAAACCAATCAACATTTAGCATGAGTCCAAAGTTATTTGATGCAGCAAGAAAGGGTTCACCATCAACATACTGAAACTCTTGCCACACTTTTCCTTCAAAGCAGTCTCCAAGAATATTCTCTGGTAACTGAGCAGAACGGTCTCTCCACTTTTCACAGTTTTCAAGGAAATTTGGATTAGTGATAAGGTCTTGCAATGCATCAGTAATTTTCTGAAAGCAGTATACTTGTTTGGGATACAAGAATGGTTTTCCAGTTCTTGACCTCATGGTTTTCATAAGCACCGTTCCACATGGTCGTCTGCCTGTCTGCCGTGGGTGACGAGGAAAGCTAACATGGCTGCACTTCGCTGACACAGTTTCACCGTTTGGTTTGCGGCGAATGCATTTGTCGAAGTTATATAGGGTTTTGCATTTAGGGCAAACTGCATATTTGATGAAGCTGTCCTTTTGAAGCCCAAGTTTCTTTTCAATCATGTACAATGTTTCTGGAATGATCTTGGCAAAGTTAAGAAGAGTTTCTGCTTGCAGTATTTTCCCTATGCTGGTTAAGAAGATCTTGAAAAACTTTATGAGAACAATTATGGCTCTATCTGCAACTTTGAACACCGACTGCCACAGAAGGAGAAATAACAGCAATGCCCTGAGTTCTGTGCAATCATCTCCTGTCCCCTGGCGTTCATCACATATGCCCTCATCCTCTTCAATTTCATCAGAATACTCAAAGCATTGTGTATCGTCCACTGAAGTATCACCCTAAAAAGAAAAAATAATTATTTATAAAATCATCAGCTTATTCTTATGCTTGTGCTTATGCTTATACGCTAGTGAGAACCAGCCTTCAGGGGTAAATACAATGTAGTTGACATGCCTCTGTTACTTCAACTAGAATAAATTTCCAACAATTGGAAATTAACTACATGTATAATTTGCAATGCAAAGCACAACAACTCAGTCTGCATTTGCACACAACATTGGACCAATCCATGAACCCTCCATGATTATGATGCATGAAAGTATCACATGTACTTATTATAAAAATTTCAGTTGCATGTGATACATTCATTTATGAAAATTGACTTACCGGTAATTATTTAACACTAATTGTCTTATTGTTGAAGACAAGTTATATTTTACAGTGCATAAAAAAAGGAATGCTCCATTGTCAGTGTCAAATAAACCACCATTTTCATTTTCTTAACTCCCAACTCTTTCTTCTCTCTTGCATCTTAAGATCCATAGAGTCCCTCTCTTTTACATTATAAACACTTTAAAGTTACCTGGATTTGTTGCCCTGGTTGCACATCGCTTTCATTTTCATCTGCCAAGGCTTCCTCTGATAGCACTTCATCATCACCATTATCATCACCACTATCATCGTCTTCTGAAAAGAACTGCCTGTCTTCATCATCCCAACAAGGAATAACATTATCATTTTCTGAATCACTATCCACATCTAACTCAAGCTCCTCGCTATGGCTTGTATATCCAGATGCACTATCACCATATAGTGCTTGATGTTCGTAAAAGGTACTTTTGCTCACTGTTTTGTTACAGTGTTGACAGTAGAACTTATCACCGACTCTAGAAATAACTGGAAATTTCAAAATAATTAAATGGAGTAAGTAAAACTATCATTAAAAAGCTCCTTGTGTAATTCTCTCAAACTCTTTCCCAAGTTACATGAGAGTTGAACTGTCTGGGTTATTATGATTAAAGATTCCATTTTCCAGACAACGACCGCTGACACTTTGCGGACCCAAGAGTTGTTCCCATCTACTGCCCAT
>OFEP01000016.1_pt1:12500-15319 | contig 15319 bp, 10 predicted proteins | sample 1521161 | NCBI WGS metagenome assembly OFEP01 (sample SAMN04272335, study PRJEB24112) | coral metagenome | biome: Coral reef; feature: Shallow seawater; material: Coral tissue | host: Coral | place: China: South China Sea | collected 2014
AAAAGCTACAAAAATGAAATGAAAATTCTTGTTAATCCTGGGTTAGCTTAATCAGGCTTTGAACAACCACTCCCTGGTTTTAAGCACCAAGGCACCTTATAAAAGGGCATAAGCTCCTTCCCCTAATTTTGAATCCATCCAAAACATGCCTGCTTCATGCTCTGGACAGTATTCTTCAATACCCACACCTTACCTTTCATGTAATCCAAATCACCTGCCAGTTTGAATTTGACCTGCACACGTCAACAGTGACTGACAAATGATCCTTGGTCTTCCCTGTGAAGACTCTCTTCTGTAGTGCGCCTTCGTGTTTAAACAAGGAGTCATTTGGTTATGTAACAAGCATTTGCTGCTATATTCAGCACCTATAATTCTATTTTGAAGTTTTTTTTTTCACTCAGGGATCTTTTGGTAGTTGTTCATAAATAGACAGTTAAGTTACAGTAAAATTACAGTAAACAGTAGGGACGAACATCGGGCGTAAGTCTCATAGAGTTGTCCATTAGGAGAGAGTTGACTGTATTCCACCACAAACTTTTCATGCTATTGGCTATTGTATTAATTCAACTCAATCATACCAAAATCTTTTTTGCAGCTCTTCATCAAACGGATGAAATTCGCCTCAGGAAATGAAAAGCAGGCACTTCAACAGCTTGATCCAAACTTCATGAGCGATGAAGAAGATGGAGAAGACCCGGCAGGCACCTGGATAGTGAGATCTCCAGCATGGCGCAGTCCGCGACTGTCATCAATGTTGCACAAGTTGCAAGAAAAAATTGATGGCCAGCCCTCTTTGCACCCCCAAAACAGCAGAGTTCGAGGGACACCATGTGCCCGCCCTCCACCACCCTCTTCACCAGCATGGGCAGTGTGTACTGATGACAGAGAAACAACTGCCCATGCGAGGTCCACATCTCCGCTGCCAACAACTCCACCTTGTCCCCAATCTTCTTCAGAATACGACAGTGGAGACGAAAATGATGAAAATTTAAACACTTCAATTCCAGAGAGTCCAGTAAGAATTTCTGGGCAAAGAAGGCGTGTCCGTACATTACGGGACTAAGCCACTGTTTTTAAATATTGTAAGTTTCTTTCCATGTTACTGCACCTTTTTTGTCACATGTTAACTGTGAGGTTGAGACAAAGCAAGCAATTCTGCTTTACATGGCCTTTTAATAACCAGTACATCTTTTTCAAAAGAAATGGTCTGCGGCTATTTCATTTGATCAAAATGTCAAGTCTTTTTTTATTGGATTGTCAATGTCCAGTTTGTATTTTTCTTAGTAAGGGGTCCAGTCATATTCATAGCAATGATTATTGTTGTGAAAAATTGTTAGAATAGTAACATGCACATGGGTTTGGATGTTGTGAAAAGGTGCAGTAACTATTACTTAAGTATATTCTTAAAATATGCAACATTAGGAGCTAATTGAACCATTTTCTTATGTACATGTAGATTAGTGATTTGATTGATAAGATCTTATTTATTTCATTCTAGGCTTAAATTTTCATGTTCCTTCAGTTGCTTGTTATCATGACAAATTGTTCATTATTTGAACACAGTTACGAAGATTAGTTATTTATTGTAAAATAGCCGAAAAACATTGTTTTATTTTTGTCCACTTTACTGGCTGGACCTTGATCTTTCATTCTTACACTTACAAAATAATGTAGATAGGAGGACGGTTAATATGTTACTGTTGTTGGTTTTATTTATTTAAACAATTAAAACATTAGGATATTTATTAAATTATGAATAAAATATGCTGAAATATGAATCATGCTCTTCTCCATACCATGGCAAAATTTAATTTGATGTGTTTTACAAGTTTTAAATTGTTTGACAACAAATGTAGTAACAACAAAGTCAAACATTTTAGTGTAACCTGTCCGATATATATATATTTTAACTTGCAGTGTACATCAGTTTAAATATTTTCAAATAAAAGTACTTTGGTTTTACATCAAATGTGTAATATCCTGCTTATGAATTGGGGTGACAATCAGTAAGGACAGGAGGGTACATTGTTACAAAGGGACGTCTATGCCTTACCATGCTCAATGAAAAAAATTGGAGTACAGAAAATTTGATTTGATTATGTCCGTGGTAAATTTATCAAGTTCTTAACGCACCGCTGAATTTCATTGAAATAAAAAGCAATGACCAGCCATACCAAAAAATTTCAGGAAGGAACCTAAAGCCACACGTGATATGCGCTTCGTACCGTGGAATTTCACAATGAAACTAACGTACCCTGGAATTTCACGCTTGATACGTATCGTATCGTGGAATTTCACATAACGAATTTCACAATGAAACTAGACGTACCATGGAAATTCACGCTTGATACGTGTCGTATCGTGGAATTTCGTTTGGGAGAATCAATAGTGGCGTTCCGTATCGTGAAATTTTAGTTGCATGAGGGATCATATCGTAATAAATGCGTTAGTCGATCCATGAGACTCGTATGTGGTACGTTGGTATTTTCCGCAAATCCGGAAGACTGAATAAATATCATGACCTTGACACACTGCGTATCAATGACGTGTCCCGAAATCTGATTTTCCACGCCTCGGAAAAAGTCCGAATCGGAACGAATACGGGTCCGGCCACCCAACGTATACGTCGCGTGTCTTGAATCGCGAAACCTCCCAGTATGTCCGTATTTTCGAAAAATACGGGTCCGTATCGTATAATTTCAGAACCACGACACCGCTCACTTCACGCAGTGTGGTGGGAAATTTGAATTTCTTTAATCACTTTTAACTCTACGCCATTTTATCCGATTGAGATGGGGTTTTCACTATTAATATTGTTT
>OFEP01000017.1_pt1 | contig 15104 bp, 5 predicted proteins | sample 1521161 | NCBI WGS metagenome assembly OFEP01 (sample SAMN04272335, study PRJEB24112) | coral metagenome | biome: Coral reef; feature: Shallow seawater; material: Coral tissue | host: Coral | place: China: South China Sea | collected 2014
CTAAGAGTAAGACGGCTATTTTAGAATATCCCTGACTTAAGTGCTTGTTTGGTTTCGTTTTGTGGTAGAGCCTTGTTGTGTTTTAAAATAGCGCACTAAAATGTGTTGTCGAAAGCATCGATTAAAAGTAAAAGTCATTTCTTCTGCCGAAAAAGTGTTAATTTTCTAGGCAACTCACTTATTCCGTTTAATTGGAGATATTAAAGTCACTTCATTTCATTTGTCTCAGAGCCGTAATATTAAAAAAAAAAAAGACGAGTTTCTTTATGTAGGAACCCAGCCTGCGGACATGAAACGTAAATTGAGGAAGAATTAACATGCACTTGATGTACGGGAAAAAAATAGGATTCAAGGGTTGTTTTATAGTTCTGTTCGAAGGTTGAAGATAAAGCCATACCAGAAAAATCTGAATCCGATTTCCGAAGTTTGTAATCACTGAACAAAGGACATACCGGCCGGCAAAGCGGAGACCATCCAAGTTCTTTAGCAGCCTTAGTTAGTTTTATCGAGAAAATATAATAGGGTAAAAAGAGAGAGCTCTCAAATGCAATTATTGTGTTATCTCTGGCAGTTTTCCTACGGATAACAATGTTTTGATTCCGCCAAAAGCATAAGACAATAATGAGATTATTCAAGGCTTTGTCGGCAGCGGAAGCTTATAACAAAACTGAAACTAATTCGACCAAGTAAGTCGGGTTATTACACTGAACATGCAATAAAACAAGACTTAAACAGTTTTAAGCTTTTATATCTTTAATTACACGGAATTTCGCCAACAAAGTGAGAACATGAAGTTCTTAAGTCTAAATATACGGCTCTACGTGGGGATTTGTAAGCCTGTTGTTCGTTTGAGCTAGATTGTTGTGTTGTGTACAGGAAGACGGTAGGCAAGATGAAATCTATCTTCGTAACGGATTTTATTAAACACTTCCTTCTTTGTGGACTTAAGTATGTCAATATGAAGTGTTCTAGACGCCAATAAAACGAGGAAAATGTAGAAAAGAAGCAGCCCAAGGGTGAAAAGCGATAGATAAAACCATAAACGCCTGAAGGTGACCCCAGCTACTGACGACAAGCGTTCTGCCGTTGTGGACGCCATTATTTTGTTTTGAGCTGTGAATGCGAAAATTCCTACTAGTTTATCAAACAAGAAGTAATTAAGCTTTTCTAAGAAACATTCAAACGTTGTGTCTGTCGCTTCCGCCCAAAATAACAGAGGGTAACTTATCAGTGTTCCGTAGTTTTCTAAAGAAACTCCCTTAAAACTCTAACTTTTTCCTAGTCATGTTTTAAAGACCGATTAAAAGGTTTTTTAGTTGATGAGTTTAATCCGGACGCTGAGAATTCTACCGTCTACTTCAGTGGAACGGCCAAAAGAGTCGAAGAACAGACTCCCCGAGGGGAATGGAACCATTCTTCACAATGCCTTTCGAACTCTGTTAGAACTGTTTTCAACTTGAAACATATGTTGTTTGGTAGCCGCGGGGTACATCTTTTATACTCTGTTCTCAGTTTTATAACTAGTCAAAACTTCGATTGTTTTGACGCAAAAATGTCATGAATATATTTCAGTTTAATTTGAAAACGTAGGCATAAACTGTTATGCAAAAGACAGCCACGAAGTTTGGCTCGACTTGATGCAAATGAGTCTTTATACATCAAAATTAAGAAAACCTTTCGACGTCCAGATCCACGAATCATAGTTTTGAAATTGTTTTTGCTCGGTTGGGCATTAGTTTAAAGTTTTCTTTGGAGGTGTAAATTAATTTCATTTCAATGCGTTAACCAAGAGCAAACGAACAAATCCAATTCGGACTTTACTTGGTAGAAAGTTTGACCAATCCCAACATAACGGTTAAGTTTATTATGTCGACAAGTTTTCAACGAACAAGCAGAGCATATTGCGCAGAGCTTTGTGTGGTGAATTCGACCAAAAGAAAAGAGAAATGTGGCATTTATGATGTGTCCACGGGCGGTTTGTGATGCTGGATAAATTATTTTCAACGTGTCTGTAAGTGATGTATCTTGACACGAAATCTTTTTGTATTTATTAAAAGATAATTTGTAAACAGCTGTCTGGCTGATAAGGAGATAGTTTTTGGCAATAAGATTCAGCCATTTAGTCACGAATGTTTTGGGAGTTATAACCTTTGCTCGCCTGGTTCGCCAGGAAATTTAACAATATCTTTTACTCGACATCTCGCACAGAGAATCACTCATCTCCACAGATATCAAGACAACTTTTTATAGATACAAGAGGGCAACGGAAAGTGGAATATTGATTAAGCTCGACATAGCTGTCTGATGAACGAACGCTCTCTGAGAGTTTAATATCTCGGCCACAATAGAATTTTCCAGATCGCTGATAACTGCATTCTGCAAATACATTTTTTTTCGTGGGGACAGCCACGTATTAAGTTTGATAACGTCGACATTTTCATTCTAATCCACTTTCCGTTATAGTTTTAATGAAATTGTCGACGTATAATCCCTTATGCGACACATCATAATCGCACACAAAGCACACTCAGACGGACTTGTTTTATTAAGGCGGGTTTTATTTCAAAATTACATTTTCTTTTCACCTACAAATATTCTCTTTTATCTACACAATTTCAAATTAAATCACCTATATTACACGTCGTATGCCGGGGACTGTGAGTTTAGCTTCCTATAGAATTTTTTTTTGGAACACAACTAATTTACAACCCGTTGTTTTTAAAAAATCTGCAAATAGAAAGTGGCTCTTGTAACACTTTGTGTTAAGCTCAAGTCAAACAAATTGAAATTTCGAGTCCTATTTTTGCATTGGCTACTGCTTTTAGCAAACCAATGTTGTCACAACCATACCAACGACTCAAAACATCATATAAAATCACAAGAAGTATTAAATGGGAGGTATTTGATACCAAGCCCAAGTCGCGCTGCGTTCAGAGTCACACGCATATACCACACCAAAAGCAAAAACGACACAAAATCTTGTGTTTAACACAGAATTGTTTCTTGAAAGCGCAATCCTCACTTAGTCAGTTAGAAAAAACATCGTCCACTCTTTCTATGTACACTTGCTGGTTTTTTTTTAAGTATTTCTATTTAGGAAAGTTTTCTCTCCCTCTACCGAGCTGAAAGAGTCGTCAGAGCTAAGGCGGCGTCAATTTCTCGATAGTTTGTCGTCTCGACATTTAGGCTGTTGACAAGAAACAGAAAATAAAAACATCATTTTCTGGGTATCATCAAAGTACAGTGACGCCAGTGGGAAAATTTGGCCGAACGGCCAAAACAAACCATGCCATTTATAGCTATAATACTTGGAACAGCTTGTTCGAAAACCATTTAAGCATGACATTTTCGACAGAAGTTTTTAAGTGGCAGAATATCTTTTACTTAACAAGTACTCGTTAGCGAGAATAAAATTTCTTCACAACCAGTCGACTAAAGTCTCGGGTGGCAGGCAGTGAACGATGGCAAATGAAACATAGTCGTCTTTCAAGACATCGCTATCTCTGTATTTATCTCTCCTTGATGCAGACAGCCACGCAAATGTTTGAACTGTATCCTATACGAAATAAATCGGAAAATAACGACTTCCCTGTAGTTTTATTATTTACCTTGTGTTGACGGGATTGAAAGCTCTCGGCGTTTCTACTCTCGACCTTTCCATCGATACTTCGTCTGTCGGCGAGGAGGATGTCCTCGAGGGTGAGCATTCTGTTTCTTTCTTCTCTGTTTTTAGAGAAGGCGTTGAATTTTGAACTGCACGAGAAAGTGAGGAAAAAAAGAAACAAGTTAAAAGGAAGAAGGAGAGCGATTTACAAACTCTAAAGCAACAGCTTCGTTCCAAGAGACAATCAATCCAAGTGGAAACATGTTTTCATCAAGGTTTCAAGAAATCATACGACTTCATAGGTTAAACATGTTGAGTAAAAGTGTGAATTTGCGGTGAAATATAAAATTGTCCCCCGGCGGTCGGAGGTTCCTTTTCGTTAAATTTCTCGTTATTAAAAGGTGTGCGCCGTAGACTAATTACTCTCACCACGTCTGGAAAAATTAACACTGGAAACAAGTTTTATTAAAAAGAATAGGGCTTCACGGGCATATCTGCCGCGTTTGGCAAAAATAAAAAAAAACACAAGAGATGGGTGAATGGGATGTTAGGAGCGGGCAACGTAAAATTTTAACGCAACTTGTTTGCGGGGAATTTAAACCATGTTAGTATGTTATTCAATTAGCGACTCATGTATAATTGAGTTGGTAAGACGCTGCTACCAGCATTTCTAAGCTCGCTCTGAGTACTTTAGCTTCAGAGGAAAGACCGTGTCAATTCACGCCAATTTTGTGAATAGCAAAAATTTTAAAACTGCTTTTGTATTCCGATTAGCGATTTAAACCGAGAACTGAAGTGTAGGGTGGTGTCATAAGAAGCATAATAAGTACATCGTTCGGTAGATAAAATTGATCGAAAAAGTGGACTATAACTAAGATCCCCATGGAATGAATTTTCCCAGACATGAGAAGTTTTGCCTTGTCTTCTGAAGTATCGTCTCCTCTCATAAAAAGACTAGAATTTAAACTCTTCAAAACAGACCCCATTTTCAGACAATAATTTCCTTTCTAACGTTTCAAGCCAATAGAAAAACAATCTGGCAGTTTTAAGGGCGATATTTTTACGTTACATTTAGCATAGTCTTAATCGGCGTTTGACGAAGTCTTAAGGGCAGTTTTAATGAACCAAAATGATAGAAATGAGCCCTGTTGTAGCTTGTCAGCTTGCTAGGAACTCGTGCTTCGTTGAAGTTATGAGAATACAGTGACCTTACATTCTAAATGTAATACAAAGGTGGAAGTTTGCCACACCACCGAGGGCAACCAAAGTAGCATTTTCAAGATACCAAAGTTCAATCTAATGATTGATATCTGTAACGAAATCCCTGACTTCCCAATACCCCGCAAAAAAATTACTGTACTCCATTAGAACGAAGCAAACGATAATATTAGAGTTCGTAAGTCTAATAATTGGCGTATCCTAAAGCACCCATCATTAGCTTACTATTTCGCAATTGTTGGGCACGTCAGACGGCTTTGAGAAATTGAGTCGTCATGTAAGTCAAAAGGGCCCCGGCTTAGCCTGATATTACAGCACAGTCCTTGAACACTGAAATGAATACTCTCAGAGCTACCTTAAAGAACCTCTCATTCAGCACGTTTTTCCTGAGTTCATCCTTACCTGATGTAATCACTGAGGTTTCAGTGGATGCTTTCTGTGGGGGTGTCGATGGCGGTGTCTCGCACGAAGCAGGACTGGTATTCACGACACTTGCAGGGGTGTTGTGAAAGCACCCGTCCACCCATTTTCTTAAGCTCTTCACGGGAGAATCTTCCACATGCGGATCGCCACTAGTTACGCATTGAACTGCACGCAGCGCTTGGAATCGAATCACAGGATTTGTCGTTCTATTTTGTAAATTCTCGCCGGTTGAATTGTGGACAGTCTTGGGCTGTTCCGAGTTGTCGGCCGCGTTCAATTGGATGTTTTCTTTCCTTTCCTCTTTGTCTCTCGTTTCTGTTAAACAAACAAAGATACGTAGAAGTTTTTCCGGTTCATTCGCGCATTGGAATCATTCCATTCGAACACACACCATATCTCACTAGGCGCCTGATTTTCAGAGTGCAATCATCACTAGAACGTAGAAATCATCTTAAATTGTTTTCGTTGTTTCAGAACAATAAGTAACGCTAAACTTTACAAGATAACACCCAAGAAAAACAACAGTTTTGATACAAACACTAAACCACAGCACGACTGTATCCCTTAGTACTTAAAATGTTTATTACATTTCCGATTCGTTATTTTCCTGAACGTTTAAATCTGGAAGTTATTTTCCGTCGTTGCGATGCATGTCTGTCGGAGACCAGACGAATACCAGCCCGTTCTTAAAAATAGATGACTTCAATGAAAGAACTTAACATAATCCCTGTCAGTTTTCAACTGATGTATTTAGAAATCGAGAAATCACTAAAACACTATGTTTACCAAGCAATACCTTTAATACTAGGTATAGTTTTGCCCTTGTCATCGCAAATCTTGTCCTCTTCACTGCAGCTATGCTCGCCGTCTGAATCGCTGACGGGGTCGTCGTCCTCGGTACCATCTTTTTTTTCGCCACACCGATTCCTCGGCGACCAAGTCATCTTATTTTCCTTCTTTAGTCTTCGCCTAGCGTTCGCGAACCAAGTTGAAACTTGCGTTAATGTCATCTTTGTCATAATCGCTAGCATAATCTTTTCTCCCTTCGTGGGATAAGGATTTTTTCTGTGTTCATAAAGCCAAGCTTTGAGTGTGCTTGTTGTCTCTCTCGTCGCGTTTTTCCGCCTCGCTCCTGCTGCGGCCAAATCGATCGGTGAAAACCTACAAAAATAAAAATCAAATCTGGACTTTACTCCTTCGCGAAGTGGAATTTAACCTATGGAGGAGTTGTCGTGAGAGTATGTTTCTCGGCGAGCTCAATCATGGTTGTTTGCTTTACAAACTTGATTATTCTCAACCCTATCAGTATTGAAATGATTGGTAAAAGGAACTTTCTATATTAAAGCCCTTCCGCTAGTAACAACCCACAAAATTGCAAACGGCTTTAGCCCCGCTGATCTGCTTCGTTGGCAGAGGGCGAATTTTCGCGAAGCTATTCAAATGTAACCAAATGCACTGAATGGGATTAGGCAGCAGCAGAAGCATGAAGCACTCTAATGGCTTACTTAAGTGGTCTAGTAACTAACGGCAAAGACGGTTAATTTATTTACCTTTCGCTGAGGCCCGGACAAGATGTGTGAGTATGAGGATCGAAGCCGTGCACATCTAACGGATGTCGAGCGGCGCTGGCTTGAGCAAGGTACCACGAATCTCGCCATTCTTTGATGTCGCACGCTCGAGCCTGTTCGAGAAGAGACCGCCCAAGCATGAGTGAAGACGAGAGCAGAGCGGGCGATTATTAGGTTCAATTAACTTAATGGAGGGGGAAAAAACTTTAAGTTGTAGTTACATTGGCGAAACAAGTAGCGCCTGAGCGAATGTGAGACCGAGAAAAGAAAAATAGACATATAAAAGCTACAGCACACGAGGTTTTTTAAAAATATCAGACAGTAAAGTCTGGCTTACCAGAGGCGAATAGAAAGCCGACAGGTCTGTAGTGGAGCCTATTGTAAAGCCAGCTTCGTTGAAAGTCGGTCTTGGAAGCAAGTTCACAGGCATGGCCGAAACTCTGTGTTGAAGCACTCGATCTAACTGGCAAGGACACAGAGAAGACAAGCCGTCGTGTAAAGGTGATCTTACTGAATCACAACACGGAGTATGAGCTCCCGGAATCATCAACTGCAATCAGTGAGACGGTATACAATCATGTCTGGTTTTCATGGAGATGAAATTTTACATTGTTCATCGCATCGAATGCGGTCGAACAAGTTGCTGACAACACGAAAAGCTTACCTGTGGGGAGTAAGTGCAGCCAAATTGAGGACAGGAAATCTTTGTAGCGGTAGAATTTGCCATCAGTGTTCGAGACGGAACATCAAGTGACTAGATCGATCGGCAAACAGATTGAAATCGAAGCACTCGAGACGTAAATAAATTAACAAGGAGAGAGAAAATAGGTTTGCCGTGTTATTTCTTAGCCCGAGACAGGCCGAGTGAATAAAAGGCCACTAACGTGTAGCGCTGTCGATCGAGTTTCTTGGCCAGCTAGTGTAGTGTTGTATTGTACATACACATGAGGCAATCTTGAGCACCGATCAGGTCCTGTGTGCACAAAACAATATCTTCAATCGTTTCATCTTGTAGTTTCCACAAGGGCTCCGTCAGTTTTGACACTTTGTGACACAACGTTTGCTGGTCGAACCAATCGAATTAAAAATCGAACAAGCTTTGTATTGAAAACGCGTGAAAATGATTGGCAGAACTTGGCTTGTTAACTAGGCTAACATTTATTATTGTCCCTTGCCAACATGGAAATCGACACGGGTGACAGGGAAAACCCGCCCATGTGGGTGTTTTTGTGGCATGTAGCTCCGCCCTACTGGGTGCTCTCGATTCTGTTGTGTCTCAAAACAGTGATTGCTGATCTCTCCTTCTAGCTAATGATTGCACTGGCGTAGGAAGTTAGATTGTCCTGGCTATTATCGGCATTATGAATGCGATTGTAAGCTAGTCAATACCGCGACATGACATCTCAAAGGAGAGCGCTGTTTCGGTAGCCTTTGCCAAACTATCTGCTTATTGCTTCTCTACTGTGTTTATTTTGTTGGTTTACTTTTGGAACAGCGCAAATCGAGGCCAAAGAGTTCGAACATGTGCATCGATTGTGTAACCTTCCCAGGTCGCGTTTGCTTTTCGTGTTGGTCGATCGCTTGTATCGGTTTATGGAAACTTTCCTTGAGATGTCAAATTCGCGTACCACTCGAAATTAACATCATAGCGCTCATCGCTCGATGTTTAACAGACGTGTTATTTCTCTGTTTCTTTTGTTCAACAGAAATGGGGCGGATTTTTTATCATGCAATTTGCGCAGAGAAAAACAATATTCGTAGAAGGATTCGTGCCATTCTTTGAGCTATAAATATCTGCCAACACAGCTGTGCCAAGCTATTATTTTATCGCTTCCACTTTTCTGGCAGTAAAGAAGACGTTGGCTGATAACCGAGAACACGGGAAACCCCCACAGCTGTATGGCAACACAGCACCAAGGGTCGACATGACAAAGTTATTGAATTTTCTTCGTGCGGTTTGGAACTTGATTGATGTCGGTCGGGGAATACATGCATATACATGTATTTAGATGTAATTCAATCGATTATATGACAATTAACAAGTCCAGGTCATGCAATTAACTAGCAATTGTTCGAGAAGCTTGTACTACATCCAATTTGTCGTTGCAATGATTATTTAAGGAAACCAAATTATTCTGATCAGCGAACGAACCGAGAAACGCGCCATCTGAATCCAGTGGGAGAGCGGAAATCAGCCGGCCTTCACTCCAAGACAAATAATAAACTTGAGTAATGACAGCGACCTAAGCACTTGGATTTAAACAATTAAGTCTGTACCCGTCGTGTTCATGCCTCTTGTATTCGTGTTGTTTATATTTCTCCAAACAAAGAGCTACACGGTAATGAGGTTTTGTGACACGATTGAGCACGTGGACTCAATGTCATTCAAAAACAGCGTCTCTCGTGCGATCTAAAACGCTTCAAAACGCCATAATTCCGCGTGTAAAACTAAGTGGAATATTCCTGAAAGGCAATGAACTTGGTGCTGACTCATTTCAAAAGGCCTTTGTGTGTTTATCTCGTAGGTGTGAAAAATGTCTATAAGATGTCTACTTTTTATGTTAAATAGGTCCGTTTTCACAACCATAATAACACAGTGTTTGCATTTCTAACACCATTCGCACGGAAATCAGTCATATTATGCTCTCCTTTAATCTGCCCAGAATCCTCAGTAGGCACGTCTTTATTCATAAAATTAGCATCCTTGCTGTTGATGTTCTCTGTTTTTATCATGGCAAACGATTTCAAACCGGAAAAGCACAAAACGGAACAAAAAACGCATTCTGAATTCTGCCTTCCCCCGTTGTGAGAATTGCAGTAGTGACCCCCCACAGATGAAAATGTCAATTGATCCTTCTGCAGCATCGAATAGGTTTGTCGCTCAACCCTCGCGTTAGTTAAAAGCCACTCGAGTTTTGTACATGGTCTTTGAAGCTCTTTTGAATGTCCCTGAATGTTAATTAAAATCTCCTTTCAAACGGTACAATGACGTCAGTGATTTGAGACACACTCAAGCGCAACGGCACGCGAAACACACGCGACAAGACAACTAGAGGATTCAAAGTTTCTTCTCCGAGTCTAATGGTGAAAAGAAAATTGTTTGTTATGAAAATAATTACCTCTTTTGGAATAATATTTTGTAATGGAAATTACAAGAATTACCCCCTAACAATCTCACTTTTCTCCCACGGGGATCTAATCACCAGTTTCCTCCTTGTCCGCTCTCTTGGAAATGTTTTTCTTTCGTCTTTTCTCTTTTCTCTAAGGTCCGTTTTGTATGATGACCAGAACCCCCACTCTGTTTATATTTTCCTCTTTGTCTAGTAGATTAAGCCTAGCATGACTCTCTCTGTAGAGCGGTGCTTTTTGAAGATTGAATCTTATCTCAAAAATAAACATAACAAATGTCGATATTTGTACTCGGAAGGAAAAGGTAGAGAATTGCGGGTTTTTTTTCATGGCGGGAAGGGCTTCTGTTTCATGCCATAAAGTAGTGAAGAGCATAGCACTTCCAGTCTTATTTTAATCATAGAAGTTCAAAATGGAACATGCATACATGTACGTCTAAGGAAAATTCCCTATCTTCCCGGAAATCTTCGAGACAAGGTTATCGAGGAAAATCCGACATGTTGAACCTGCTTCATACAGCTTACACTAAAAGCTCAGGTCTAATAATCGATGGATAAGCAAGTATGGCGCACATTATCCCGAGCAAAGAGCCTTAACTTGCCTTAAAGAAGATACCCGATAACTAAAAACATGAAGATTGAAAGCCGAATTTCCGGTAGCACTTTTATAAGATAGTCAAGTGAAGCATTTAAAATATTAATGTGTCACAACGTTTGATAAAATGTCTGGCAAAGAAGTTCATGGAATGGATTTAAATGCTAATCTAACGTTTTTAAGCTAATCTCGCGCAGAAACCGAGCGATAAAATCCACCGATAAAATGACGATTTATACGTTAAAAGAAATTACTGTTAGTGTTTGGTAAAAAAAGCGAGCGAGCCAAGGCCAATGTCATCGAAACGCCCCAATAACAGAAAAGTCAAACAGAGCTTCGACTACAGCTGATACTGCAAAAAATACATCAGCTGTATTAAATATACCTTAACTTGATTAGCATTAATCCTATTTTTTTAGAGTGACCAGCATATAATTTCTCCTTACACAATGGGAACAATAATCCAAATTGGTGAGATTTAAGAAAATGATATTTGTCTAGCTAAGAGTCTATCGATACCAGCAAGAAAAACCAGTATTTGTAACTTTCATTCGTTTAATTCGGCTCAACTCTGTGTTCTTTGAAAACGTTCACTGTTTGGCTCGCAAATTGATTACACCTGTCTGGTGTGATATCAAGGCTATAAATAATTCTCAGCATTTTTTTTGAGCCTGTAAGACATTTCAAGGCTTGACCTTAGGTAAAATTCTCAGACAGCCACTGAGTTGTCAGTGGAAATTCAGAGAAACAAAATATTTTACATCGGTGTTTTTCAGTAGCCAGGCAGTTTTTCCATGATAGGTATTATTCATTGCTAGTCGTTATAAAGTGAAGTATATATGAAATAATTCACTTTCAGTCATTATAAAGCCGTTTAGAGCTAGTTTATCACAAATTTTTAGCAAACATGGTTCTGTTACCAAGTATTTGTTAACAAATGTATATTGAAGACTGCGGGAAGATTGATGGCCATTGATTTCTAACTTCCATAAACTCTAGAATTAGAAAGTCCTTGTTTAACTTTCTTGATCAAATTAACAAAACAGCCAGTCACAGATAATTGGGAAAGGACGTTCGAGAAAAAGTGCCAGGCATAGCCGGAGATCCTAACACTCAAGACTAAATCTATTAAAAAAGGAAAAAAAATACAAAATACGCACGTACTCACTTAAAGACCGGCGGAAAGACAAACCCCTAAAGTTTTTCTTTAAAAATCAACGCGAAAAAAAGACAAACATTGACGAAACAAAGTTATGTGATATCCGGCTCTCAAAGTACTTGGGACACACGTTGAAACAACTGCCCAGGCCAGGGTGAATGAATATAGAAATAATTTATTATGACTAAATACGCCTTGAAAAAGATATTCCGGGCACTCCCTGTTAAACTGATCGACGGGTTAACTGTTCCGGTCATATCAGCAATTGAACTTCAGACTCATAAGCGTACTAAAATGCAATAAAATGTATCCGAGATTATTTTGCGTGGGTACAACAGTTTTCTTTCATCCCTTATTCGGAAATTTTGGTCACTCTTTGTGTCTGGTAAATCGATCGACAACTTCAGTACAAATATCAAAGTTTTTGCTGCTGTTTTGAGCGGTATTGGCGAGATAACAAATGAAGAAAGACCGTTATTAACATTTTAGCGCCAGTTGTAACCGCAATGGTTGCAATTATCAAAAGCTTTTTATCTAATAAGTCTACGAATTGAAACACAATTTTCTTAAGGCTTCCTTCCTTTATTTATTCCTACGTGTTTTCAGTGCTGTCCAATCGTTTTTTTTTTTACTCGTTTCTGTTTTGTTTCTGTGGCGTTGCCGGTTTCTACAGACAGAAATGTCTTACCGGAAGGATTAAAGTTCAGAATTTTGTTCAGAGGGCAGTTAATCTGAAAACGTCATCTGTCTAACTCTTTAAAGAAACTTAATCCAAGTATTTTGAAATTTTCTGGACACTGAACAACGGTAAGGTCCAGATTATGTCGAGATTTGTATAGAATTTGACCTTTGAAATTCTCAGATTATAGAATTTCAATTTATGGTTGCATTTTTAAGTCATTTTATTATACAGGCGGAGAGAATCTCAAGAATGCACGGACAATAGTCGGCGTCGTGTTTAATTTTTATTTTTCGTTTTGATATAAACATTTCCAGAGAGTTACTGACAGATCAAATTTCAGAAAACAACAGAAAAGGACAGTTTATTTCCTGAAGATTTTTCTTCCCTCATCGGAGACAGGTAATTTTAGCTAAGCGGATTCCATTACTCAGTTCGTAATATTTGCACTGGATTCGCTGTTCAGGGTTTAAATTCCTGTCGACTTGGAATTATATGCTTTTTACTGCGGTTACGACAATACTAAGTTAACTGATCATATCTTCTCATACCCGGCGAGCAAATCATTCTTTCGTAGCTTCTCGTTAATTAATCCTGTAGCCTGCTTATTCCTGAACAAAAAAAGTCAAGAGCCATACAGTACAATCTCCATCACAAATGTCTCTGTAATGTTAAGGGTCGCTTTCTATCCAGGCTCGATTATTGGCTTTTCGACAAACGGCTTAATACAGTAATTCGTACAAATGTTTCGTTGTTGGAGCCCTTCTCAGAGGGTGGTGACGGGTTGGTTTGCTTGCATTTGGCATTTGACAAAATCGGCTTGGTGCGACTTGCCTCGACATCGCTGTGCGGCGTTTATACGTACAGTGTTTCCAATATCATGTATATTTTTGCACGTGATGCAAAGCATTCAATCAACTGAAGTATACAAAGAGAAAGCGGCATATCTTGCAACGTTTAAAGCAGAAAAACATCGTCAAATGCTAAGTGATATCCACACAACACGTTATGTACAATTGTACAAGTTGCAACATTCTTGCTGTTTTTTAGTTAAAAGGATCCATACCAGATTAAAGTGATATCTGTCTATTTTAGCTATCTTCAGCAGGTACTATCGAAAGATCAAATACCATTCGACATTCGCACAAAACTGGCAAGAACCCAAGGAAAAAAACCCACTCATCTAGCAGTTTATATCATTTAATTTATTCGCCCCGGGGCCAAAGGCAGGGTCTCCTCGCTAGACAATACCTATTACTTGATTCCAGGCGATAACAGCGTCACAGCTTAAACGCGCTAATTTTAACACTCTCTTAATTCGGAGCTTGTTCTTTCCTTTGTAAACATGACAGCTGACAAGCACATCCATGTCAGCTGTCGGGAAATTGCGGATCAGCGTCACATACACGCAAACAGTTATTCAAGGTCAACGAGCATGAACAAGAAGCAACGCGAATCTAAACAAGTATTTGGTTGACAGCACTGTTTCAGTTTCAGTGGTACGTGATCAGAATGAATTTCAAGAAAGGCGTTTTCCAGACCGAGATCTCCAGTGGTTTTACGGTCTAAAGGCTATCTTTTGAGAAGCGTTTCCGCTATTGGCTTCCTGTGGCATATTGTTCATTAATTCAATTATTGCTTCGTGTGCTGGTCAGCAGGGCTGGCTTTTTAATAGAATTCCGTGCTGTAGATCAAGGTGATTGAATCGACCTCACTTTCTGCTTAATTCAAATCACATGCTCAGTAAATCAGGGGATCGAATTGGCAAAAAAAACCTTGTGAGAACAAAAGACATGGAGCTTAACTCTTCGATAATGTCTTGTCAGAAATTAAACAATGTGATCTCAATCATCGCTTTGACAGGCAACAAATTGCCATTGTTGTTTCGTCCGCACAAAAAACATATCGCAACTCTTTGAGAACTTAATCGTACCCTACACTTAGAGCTTAGATCAGCTATAAATTCTATCGTATCGTCACCGTTCTCTTCATCTATATCACCGAGGTATCAGAAGTTCTTAGTCCTAAATGCATTCAGTGGCTGTGTGCGGCTTTGATTTGATGTTCTGGAACCTACGAAGCCATTTAAATGATTTCCGCTTCTCATTGATCGACATGATTTAACGTTGGCAACGTTTCTGTTGAACGACTTCCTTCGATCGAGTTTTTGACCCGCGTCCAAGCTACATCATTCAGTGATGTAGATGCAGGAATCGACAAGGAAAGCACAGGATCGGAAGTATTTATCATTAAAGCCGTTTACAGCCCGTGTAAATACTTGTCTGTCATTAGAGTACTTCAGAATTTTATCCTGTGTTGCTACAGGAAAAGAGAACATAGACGTGTATTCAATATTTGCATTTCAATATCGCACCCTCCTGTGGAAACGCCACCGGTAATGACAAATACACGGAGTTACATTGATCTGTTTCTGCAATTGAGATAAAGGAACACTTTCCGCCTTTCTGTCGAGTTGTAAAAACACGAGTGGAATTTTGGGAAAACTCGATTAAGCTGTCGGGAACACTCGCCTGTCGGCTCGTCTTCACACAGCATTTCTCGTTCTTTCAAACTTTCACTCGTGTTTCTACAACTCGGTAGTAACACCCCCCTTCGCACCTTCGCTGCTTCGCACCTTCGCTGCTTCGCACCTTCGCTGCTTCGCTTCTTCGCTGCTTCGCTGCTTCGCTGCTTCGCTGCTTCGCTGCTTCGCTGCTTCGCTGCTTCGCT
>OFEP01000018.1_pt1 | contig 14961 bp, 3 predicted proteins | sample 1521161 | NCBI WGS metagenome assembly OFEP01 (sample SAMN04272335, study PRJEB24112) | coral metagenome | biome: Coral reef; feature: Shallow seawater; material: Coral tissue | host: Coral | place: China: South China Sea | collected 2014
TAACTTAGAACGAGGAATCGCTAACAAGTTCCTACTCGATGATCGTAAAGACCTATAGCTATATGGAGTGAGGGGGGAAGTACAGAGGGGTTTATATGTTAGCATTAGTAATAAATTGGAAATGAGCTAAGAAGAAACAGCTATGATGATTTTTTTCCTAGTTTGTGACAGAAATGGAAGTAATATGAAACTGCTACAAAGAAATAATAAAATATAGAACTTGGATAGTAAACACAGCACAGATCCCAGCTGCATGGGGAGGGGCTGTCAAAGCAGAATTTTGACTACAACTAAGGGACAACCAGCATATCTCATTGCAATGACCAAACTTTGCTACCACTGAGAGAAAGATCTGAATAACAGAAAAAGAGTGTTGTAACTTTGCAAAATTTAACCAGTGTTTTCTTACCTTGAGCTGAGTGTCTGCAGGTGTGGAGGCAAGAAATGGTGGGTGTCCAACAAGCATCTCATACATTATCACTCCAACAGACCACCAATCACAAAGCTGTGTGTAACCACTCCTTTGTAATACCTCTGGTGCAATGTAGTTGGGTGTGCCCACTAAGGAATGGGCAAGACTCCTCATGTGCTTACGAAAGTGCCGCTTTTCCAGTGGCTTCATTTCTAAAAGTGACTTCTGCATCAGGCGACCATTCCACTCAGGAGGAAGATCCCATGGGAGCATGCCATACTCCATACTTGGCTGCCTGTCATGACCATCCTTCTCGTAATATTTGCTGTCATGTGTCCAGCGAAAACCAGTGCAAAGACCAAAGTCTGTCAGTTTGATGTGACCATCTTTATCTATCAACACATTGTCAGGTTTGATATCACGATGAACAAACCCCATTCGGTGCACCGACTCAATCGCTAGCACAAGTTCAGCAATGTAGAATCTTGCAAGATCCTCTGGAAATATTTCAAATTTAATCAAAAGACTCATCAGGTCTCCACCTGGAATGTAGTCCATCACAAAATACAAGAATTTTTCATCTTGAAATGAATAATACAACTTTACAACCCATTCATTGTCTGCCTCTGCAAGAATGTCTCTTTCAGCTTTAACATGAGCTACCTGGTTGCGTTTCAGGACCTCAGTTTTCCGCAAAATTTTCATTGCGTACAACATGTTTGTGTCTACTTTTCTGACAAGCCATACTTCTCCAAATGCACCAGTCCCGATTTTGTTTATTTTCTCAAACATTGTTATGTCCATTTTTGTTCGCTTTAAGCGGTTATAGTTGGTCTCTTTCTGCACTAGGATTTGTCTCATTTGGTTCCTAGCATCCTGAGAAAGTCCAACTTTTTGCATTTCCTCCTCTAACTGGAAACGTCTCTTCTGTCTTTCCTCTGTGTCTTTCATTAAATTTTCAAAGTGTTGTTCAAAGTAAAATTTTGTTGCTGCTGGAGAACATTTCTTTAGTTTTGAGTTTTTCTCTCTGAATTGTTTATATCTCTGCACTGGAGTGAGCATTTCCAAATCAGACTCAGACATTTGGTCATCATCTTCAGTCGTTGGTAGTCTGCTCTCCTGACCATCCATGGGTGGAATTGGAGGTCGTTTACGTGAATTAGGTGAGTCAAGACGGTAAACAACTGTCCCAGTTGGATTTGTCACCTTTGTTGGACCCTCAATTGTGAATGATGAGTCTGACAATGGTGATGGAGGCCCACTGTCATTATGTGAACTAGACCATGGCATTTCATCACTGATGGATCCAGAGTTTGATGATGTTTCTGTGTTCCAGGAGTGCCTCCACTGTTCTGGGGGTGGAGGAGGAACTGGTGATCGTGATGAAACACGAGGGATATGATTCTGCCAATTACTGCTCGTGTCTGACATGCTAACATCCGAACATGCGAATGGTCTTCTTGGTACAGGAGCATACGCAGGTGGAGGATGCAGAGTTGGGTCAAATGACTGCACAAAGTGTGGCACTGGAGCCTGGGATGTACTTGGTGCAGGAGAGTGACATAACACATCACTGCTGTGTGCTCCTTGAACAACACCAGGGTGTTGAGGAGAAGTTTGACAAAATTGTCCTTCATTTGATGGTTGGATGCTTCCAGATGAACTTGTTGGAAAATTAGTTTGAACAAGTATGTTGAAGGACATTGCATTTGTCCCACTTGACACTACATTTGCACAGGTTGCTCCCATTCTCCCCCCTTGAAAGTTCTCCGTACCAGAATTGTTTCCAGTTAAAGTAAGGTTTGCAGTTACATGAAATTGAGGTGGTGGAGCACTGTTAACATGTTGAGTTTGATTTTGACTGATTCCTTGAACTGGTTTTGCACCAGATACAGTCACTGGTTTCCATCCCAGTTGCATATTTGGACCAGTTCGCTCCACGTATCTTTGCTGAGGAGGTGCTTGCATGTGAGCACCTTGCCAAGGTTGTGGGGCAACCAGTGCAGTGTTCCTTTGGACGTGCCATTCAGCCCTTGTGGCCTCTGTTGAAGTTGCCCTTCCACTAGCTTGTCCACTTACATTTGTCACTGTACTCTTTAGAGTAGGATGTCCCAGTGGCACTGCACTTTCCATGCCCATCATGGGGGACTCAGCTCGCTTAGGACTGTTCAGGGATTCTTCTGAGCCCTTCCATGAAATGCGATGGACTGCAGCATTATAAGGAGGAGGGAGTTGTGCGCGATTATTATTTGAAGCATTGGAGCCAAAATTAACTCTGTTGTAGCCTTGCGCCGTTGCCAGCTGTGTAAGGATGTCTAGTGATTCCTCCAAAGGCCTGTTAGAAGTCAGTCTTATAGCTTCAGTGGCTGTCTCCTGAAATATGAGATCACATTGAACTGTCAGATTTACGTCATGTAACATTTTGAAATGTAATTAACCCAGAAAAACAGAAATAGAAAACATGTGTTTCAAGGCATAGCATGGATTTCAATCAACTGGTCAACATCAAAGATTTTCCGGGATTTCAAAAATGTCTCGTAATTTGATATTCAATCATCATATTTTAGAGCTATTTTTAAGCAGAAGCATATCACATGGGTTCTCAAGTTATGAAAACTCAGGGCTTCGAGCTCCTTCCCTCATGTTCACTTGAGGTTGTGCACTCGGAGACAACAAAGAATAGCTAAGCTTTTAGAACCTTTCGATTTGAAACGCATGATCGTTCACTTGTATCCGTTCTCACGTGCATTTATCCGCGTGAGTGAAAGGAAGGCATGAAGTTAACGACAGCTATTCAAAGCAACAAAAAAAAAAGCCAGAGACCGAAAAGAATCTACAGGAGCCAGCCCTTTGACCCGAGTTTCCGGGCAAACTACAATCAAACTCTGAAGCAAAGTTACAACTTGGCACAGAGTTGAAATGCTTGTCATAATGCCAGGCAGCGGATGTTGAAATATAACGCGAAATCCACCGGCGGAGAAAAAAACACGGGATAGAAGATGCGATCGAGGGGCTAAGCATTAAATGAAAATATAGAAAAGGTACCCGTAAGTATAATGACATCTGCTGCAAATCGAGTGATTGCAGGAGAAGCGACGTAATGGGAAACAAAAGAAATCCCTCTTGTGTATTTTATAGAGACATAAATATACGACATACATGAACGGTATGAATTTATCGTTGTAAACCCGTTGACGCGACGAAAAACCTTTGCAGCGAAGCTATTGTACACATGGAACATAAAATGAAACATTACGAACTTAAGAATACAATGACCTAATAGCAAAGAGCGTATTAAATTTAAGTAAAGTTTCCATGTTACGTACCTCATCGAAGCCCAGAGCCTTGAGTTGACTCAAAAACTGTTTGTTGATAGACTCTCCGCTTTCGGAGCAGGACGAATAGCCAGACTCTGTAGTCTCGAAGGGTTTTAAACTGCTCCTAATCTCAGCCAAAGCTTTGGCATGACTTATCCGGCGGCTTGAATTCTGTGCCATGGGCTTGGTTGTGTTTGGTTCTGCATGTTGTCCAACGGTTACCGAATTGGACCCGGCTGACGTCGCCGGTTGTTGTGAAATCCTGGTTGTTTCTGGTCGCTGCTGCTCAGGTTGCCTTTTTAGATGCCTCAAACTTTGCTTTATGTCCCGCAGCATTTGCTGGCTGTTGCCAACAAACGCGATTTTCCTCGCCGGTTCTCCTTCCCGCTCCGCCATTTTAGTCGAAGTTTATGTATGTGTCAATGTTTTCTTTGTGATCGCAGATTTGAGAAGCGTTGAATTCAAGTCGAACCACAATAAAGCCCTGTGTGAATGGTCTTATCTCGACAGATCCCAAAATAAAGTCTTGCAAGAGACCGACCCTTCAGCGATGAAATTATCTTCGTTGATACGCCAGCTCAGGATTCTCAAATTCCATTGTTGAATAAGTGAGAATTCAGTTTCACGTTGACCACTTCTTAGTGGGAATATTGACGTAGAATCGTAATTTGGGCTCCCAGACGTTCTCTTGTCTGTGATGACTGTACTATAATAAAATATCGACACAACGAAGCTTGAGCGGAGATGAAACTAGTCTGTTAAAGATGAGAAGACTTGCTCACGCAATTGGATATTTGACATTCCACAAAAGACATCAAGGTATCGACTCACTCAGAAGTTATTACGACCCAAAATAACACTTCCGATCCGTGAGGGTAGAATTCGGAGAATCTTCAACGATATTTTCCCTCCGAGCTAAATCGCTTGGGTTCTCTCTGGCCCTGCACGATTTCCAAAACCTGTAGGAAAACAGAAATTGTTGAGGAGCCGTGATAAGGGACAGACAGATTAGCTTGCCAAATTTATTGTTTGCCGTGCGAAAGAATTAGAAAATGACATAGTCCACCCCTTTAGGACATAAAATTAACTTAATTGACACATAGCGATCGTGCCAGTCTGAAGCGTTGTGTGATTGGTCAACGGTTACTATAGAAACTTGATTAGGTCTGCAGACTTCATGCATAAATAGTAGTGTCAAATGATGCCATTTAAATTTTAACATTTTTTCTCTGCATTTTTAGCAAATTAATCCGAACACCATTTTGAGTGTTCGCGCTTGTTCTTTCTAATTCTTTTGGTCGCGTTTTGCAAATTAGTCATAGTACCACAAGGATGCAATAGCCCTCAAGAGAATATGCCAGACAAAACCGCGAATATGCAGTGTTATAGCGCGCCATACCGCGACATTCCAATATTATGAATAACATTTCAAATTTATTCACGAAATGTTGTTTGACCGTCTTTCGGAAGTAGAGTACAACGCGGCTCTTAAAAGAGGCCCTCCTCGCTACAGTAATTTAAAACCTTGTTGAATTACAAATCAACAGTTACAACAAGACTGATTGCTTTTTTAAGCCATTTTTTCTGAGAGCAATAGGAAGTCAGAATGCTCTAGGAAACAGGTCTGGCGAATGGCGAGAGCTTTCCGCATTATTGCTGTGAGTGAGTTGACAAATTCCGGAAATGTACAAGTTTTTGTGGCTTCCTCGCTTCCGGCAATGTGCTAGGGGAATTGAGGATTAAACTTGTTGTAAAACCTGTCCTTAACGATGCAAATCTACTAAACTCTGACTTAAGGCAGTGAAATAGCGCTGCATGCATCCCAGAGATAAAGTTTACGGAAGGGAAGTGAAAATTGCCTCGTAAACTCAAGAAATGATTTCGCGCTGTGATACCACACATGGAGATCAAACGATAAATGGTAATGCTCGCCAGTCACGCGAGCACAAATAACAAACCACGTGTGAACAGCTGAACACAGTCATTGGAAAATTATGTCTCGCACTCTTCTTGCAACTGTTCTTTTTTTGACTTTTTTACAGGGAAGCTGCATTCACTGTAAAACTATTTAAGACTTTTTCAAGATTTGGGAAAGACAAGAAAGCCGTTACCCCCTCGAGTGTACACCGCGCGCGTTCATCTCACGCCGAATTTACCGGCCGTCTCGTTGTCCTTCTCACTAGTTTGATAATGGATATAAAACGGAGAAAACGATAATCGATAAAGCTGAGTAGTTTTACCTGAGCTGGATAAGAAGATATTCTCGTGGCGTGCGTGTGATCCAATTTTCCTCTATGCACCAGCACTGGCTGTACGATGGTGAAGTGTTTTTAAAACATTTGTTCACGCTTCATGTAATCTTACGAAAACCTGTGGTTACTTGTATGTACGCAAAACGTCCATATTAAGTACAGATCCGGCTCGACAGGAAGTTGGTATTGTCGTTGTGAAGGCAGGGAGCGTATTCTTACTCATAACATTACATTGCGTACGTAGGTGATCCGCCCGAGAGAATTTACAACCCCACTCATCAGCATATAAAACATCAACTCAACTGCTTAAAATTGTTTTGAAAGGGAATTAGGCTGTATTGACGTCAAAGGATACAGTAAAGAAACACAAAGAAGTACCGTTTAACTGTGTGATAACGTTGCTAAACAAATCGCTGTCGATCAATGTTGATTTAGGTGTTTTCAGGGCGTTATTAGTTTGACGTCACACTTGAGGGCGCGAGACAAGCGAACAATACCTGTTACAAAGAGGCTAGGGAAACAAATGAATATATGCTTGCTCGGACGATCTGCTTGATTAGATTAAAGTCAAAAGTGCTGCTAACTATTTGCGATAAAGCTGTGAAGGAATACAAGAGCTGGACTTCAGCATTTAAAACACTGGACCACTAGAGCAAAGAAATGCTTCCATCATTCGAATCCTTTTACGGTAACTTTACAGGTACACTGAAAACTGGCCGGTTTATATTTACATAACAAAAAGGAAAAACTTGTCTGTTTTGTGTACCATTTCAGTAACAATCACATATCAAGTGTGATTACTGACCCGAGCGAAAGAGTGGCATCAAACACATTAGAATGAAAACATAACATAACATCTATTTTGGTCGTTGACAGATAACCATCACCTTGTGACTGGCATACCCAAGCACGGTTGATTTAAGCCTTTTTAGTCTAATAAGGCTCAATGCATTTATTTGTCCTTGTTGGGTCTTGAAATCTGGTGATACTTCGAGACGATTTCTCCAGGCTTTTCAATTTTGTTCTTTTGGGTACAAATTGTTTAATTTGATCACTGTTTTTGTCCCATCAACGACTGATCAAATCAGTCGAGTATAAAGCGATTTTCAATAGAAAGTTCCAGGCTCTCGCATATTTATCTTGCTAGATAATGAATTGCGGTCTTTTTAAATCACAATCTGATAGCCTAGAATGGAACAGTTCATCTATTTTTGAAACGAATCTTCCTGTGGAAGAGTTTTCTAATCGGTAATGTAAAATATAACTGCGAACTGAACAGGTTTGTGAAATTCATGTCACATGATTTAGTCTGGAGTGGGTGTGACTAAGGCGCGCGCGCTTAAGAACAAATTCTATTTATAGTCATCATTTATACTGCGACATGTGACTGAATGGGAAGGAGGCAACAAACCATAGCGCCCATTCATGGGAAAGACTAAAAATAGATCGTAACGAATGGCGCTCGCTTCAGGCTCTGAAAATCAACATACGTAGTCACTGTGCCATGGACGATTTTCATAATAACATATTTTCGTTGTGTATTCAAATTTGCATTCCTGTATGGAAGAATCGACGTATCTGCTCTGCCGAGATTAAAAACGTCCCCCTCCGCGAATCAAGGGCCCACTCGGGTTCGAAACCGTTTACATTTCATGAATTAATTGTTCTCGTTTCCAGTGAACTCGCATTAATACGGTTCTTTGAGTGACAATCAAAAAATACCCTACATGTCAAGAAGAAAACAAGAACAATTCTCTGTGAAGGTAGATATAAAACATTTGTAACCAGGAAACACCCGCCAGCGCCATCCGAGTTATAACAAATTACTTTCACATGTGCTTTTACGACTTGATAATAAGGAAAACCGAACAAAATATTTTATTCCTTTAGAAAACAACTCTTAGGAAGCTTTCCCGTATTTCTGATAAAACTGAGGATTTGCACGACTCCCAGCTTCACTCGTACAAGTTGACCGCACGGATGTACTGAAACTGCCCGTCGTCAGTAGCCCCCTCAAATCGATCCGCTTTCCGTATGCTGCAAGCTTGTACGATTTAGTCAGTGCTTATTTTAGCAATGACCAGGTGGCTGGCATGAAATGTACTTATGGCAAATGACAGTAAAAAAAGGCAGTTAAAACTAGAATTGATAACTGGCTGGCTAAATTTTAGGAATAACTTTTTCTGTTTTTTTTCCTCGTAACTATGTAAAATTCACGGGTGAATCCCATGTACTGCATGCATATCATAGAGTTTAGGACAGTGCCCAAATACAGTGTCTAATTGCCGTGCTGGCTAATGCCTTCATGACGTATGACCTTCAGGGTGAGGTAGACGGGAAATGATTCGTTCACCAAACAGTGAGTCATGACCTAACAAAATGAGTTATAATTGATTAACTCGAATCTTAAATTGCGAAAATGAAACCGGCGACTTAAGATGATAGAATTTCCGGTTTAGATTTTTTTGTTGTTTATAAATCCAGTTCTCGGAAAACAATATTATTGATGTCATTAGTGTTGCCGACGATATATATAAGATATTTAAGAGTTTTATCATCTACGTTTTCACATACATGCAAACAAGAGCTAGAAACATGAGTATACCTTCAACTTAATTATACCCCAAAAATTATCTCGGAGAAACGCGAGATCAGTGAAACAAAGATTAAAAATCTGGGGTTCCTAAAACGGGACCGAATCGACTGTTAGTAATTCTTGAAATTACTAGCTAAACTGTTTGACAAGTCAGTTACAATATCTACGCTAAACGACAACTTATGATGAAAGGTGCTTATTGTTCTTGTATCAGACAAGCATATATCAGAAGTAAATATTATTTTTAAAGGTCTTCTGGGAGCAAAGTCCAAAGGTAAATACGAGGGAATGGATTTTAAGTGACGCTTTCATGACACTACGATTGCTTTAAACCTCTCCATATGTCGTCAGTAATCTGCAAGTATTCAAAATATTGGACGGTCACTTAACTTATCACCCCGCGGGCAGGTTTATAACAAAGCTGAATGTGCGTTATTGCCCGACCGAAACAAAATAATAGGTTGCGATTTAAAGTAGTTCTATTATTGGGAAAGGAACTTTCTCAAAACAGCTTTAGGAATTTTAAAATCAAAATGAAATAAATAAACTTGACACTGTTTTTCTGTCTGGAGTTTTGTCATGCTTTACGGAGAACTTCAGAGCATGTCTGAAACATCTGTAACTCGAGATTCGTTGCGAAAAGCGGAAAAAAATTCCCTTACGTCTGTCTGACGATTCTGTAGACAACAATCAATGAAGCTCTCAGTGCAGAAATGCGTCATATGAGGACTAGAAGATGCGAAAAATTTGAGGCATCTATTTGCAGAAACGGCTGCTTTACACGAGACCTACAAAGACCTTGTCTTGTGACTTTGCAGAGTTTTTAAGTAACGAGTTAAGAGTCTTTTACACAAAGTGACAATCGCTTTTTCACTTCATTTAGTACCTAACTAAGTCAAATGGCTATTTAATTATGCAGGGTTATAGAGAAGGAAAAGGTGAATCAGCCCATGAAAGACAAAGAGAAAAGTAAATTCTCTCAAGAGAAATTATAAGAGTAATACACAATTTACAATAATGAGAAAACAAGTGTTGACTTGACCATCGCGCTTTTATAAAATTTGTAGCAAGGATTCATCCACTGACCTTCCTTCTTTTTAGACTCTAACTTTGTTTTCTTTTTTTCTTTAAAAAAATAAGGGGTGACTTTAAACTCTTCCAAGTAAGATCAGCACAAAAAAAGTTCACAATGAAAAGCAAATGTACAAGCTATGCAGTACCTACAGAGTGAACCCTGCTTATTCGAACTCTGAGTGGAAAAGAAAAATAGCTCGCAACAGCGAGGATTCGAAAGAACATGGTCAGCATTAAAATATGAAAATAAGACCAATTAATATGTAATCAACATGATGCAGGCAATGTAGTTTTCTACTGATCAGGAGTCGGAAGACAACACCTGTGGACGAACGTTACACGACAAGATTTTAAAAAGTGCAACTAGATTGTAGTTTTTGGTCTGACGTAATATTGATGTTAATTTTTGAAGTTTGATATCCGGGGCGTACAGGGTTGATTTTAGGCCAAGGACAACAAAAATCATGGTGATAATAAATGACTAAAAACTGACGCGAAAATACATGGGAAGTGGGTTGAAGTTCCAAGCAGTCAGTCAGCCGAGTTCGAAGTAGCGGGGTCCACATATAGTGATCTATAGTTAGATTTACTGATTAGAAGCTAACCTTGTGTGGAAGTTTTCTATCCGGTATGCTGGCAGTAAATGATCATGATCAGATCATAAGCTTTGGTTCTAAAACCCGCGGCGATTGTCTTGCTTGCTAATCTGCGTCAGCTAAGCTTTACTCGAGCTAAAAGGCCAGATGAGACAAAGGCGGCTAACATTCCACTCTAATTTTTCTAAGGTGCTGATTGGCGACTAATCGTGTTGTTTACCACACGCATTTAATTTTGTTCCAATCGGCTAGACGTGAAAAGCCTGTCAAAAAGCAATCTTCTATAGCTGATTGCTCTGATAAGCTCTAAATTCATCATGTGTTATTACAAAGTGTTAAAAGAAAAGGCTTGTTTTTATTGCCAGAAAAGGAAGAGTAAACAATAACTAGTTGTTACAGGAAAATTAATAAACCACGTGTTTAAGAGGTCAGTTCAGGATCATTAAAAATATGAAAAATAAAACTTGCTGACTGGCTGATTTGGTTTGACTAGAGCGGCCGTGTAGGGATATTTATTTTTTGCAAACTGATACGGGACACAGTCAGAGAGGCGCTGTAGTCGAGATTGTATAAATAACATTGCAAACGCGCCAGCCAAAATAATAATAAAATACCAATACGTTTGCATGCAACTATTTGATAAGCCAAGGAGATAGGTCTTAAAACATTTTTTTCAATCAATGAGAAATTTCCTTCATCTTTAAATTGACGTCATTTACCTGTCAAGTCTCTCATGACAGTCTTTTCTCGCCTCATACCTTAAGTTCAATCAACGTAAGCTAAAACTGAGAATCCCATCAGCAAAATATCTCTTTGGAGTTTCTTAAAATCAGTAATTTTTCTTTGATAACAGGAATTGTCAGGATAGTAATTGTACTGTGTGTGCCATTACCAATTTGCCATAGACAAGAAATAACCAATCAAAAGAAAGGAAATCTGTTGCCTCAACACTCGCGGACGAGATGCATTGGAGTTGATCCGAGTTGGCACTCTGCTCATAGAAAATGTGGGAAAGTACACCTCAGTGTACTATATAATAGTTTTTAATAAACAACGCAAAGAGTGACAGTGCAAAACGTGCAATTTTTAGTATTTTTATAAGGTCACAATTTTCTCTGTCAAGACCATCATGCAATGAATATCATGGCTTATCAATAAATACCGTTATCAAAGATAATAAACTAATCTGGGAGATACGCCGATTTGTAACAGAACATGATGAACTGATTCTTTAAAAAGAACATTACATGTGGCGTTTTGCGTGTCCCGTGCAATGTATCACGGCTTATCATGCACTCAAAAGTACCAACCGAACCAGACTAACTGGGATTGTGGCTCGTGAGACATCTTACTGATCTTCCTAGCTATCTCGGTTCTTGACCTAAGCCTGTAAATCTGCGCGTTCATGTGATTATGGACGTGGAGCAACGCATGATCAACCGTGTAAGGAATTATTTGAAGAAACTGACACGTACTGAACTGACAAGAAAAACCGAGAATCATGTTTATCTGTGAAACCGACCTAGTGCATTTCACAGAAAGCGAAATATAACCTCTACACGAGTCCCCTATATTCTATGCATACTGAGGACATCCAACGCGCAAGATCAATATTCAACTGATTCAAACTCAGTGTACCTCTTTGAAAGGTGTACTCGCTCTTACTAAGATTGTGAAGTGAATGTTCGAGTCATGCAGTTTAATAAGTCAGTAAGACGATGATAAAATCAGTTTCACAAAATACATTCAGTGAACTGCTATGCCAGCTCAATAAGACTTCATTAGTTTTTTTTAGAAGATGGCGAAGAAGCAGGGAAAATTGAACGAACTCGACTGGAGGCATTCAGAAGAGAATAATAACCAAAACGGTTTCATTCAACGGACGCCCGGCGAGGACTTAGAGGTTACGCGGGGCGGCTTTATAACTGAGCTGCAGATTTGGTAACACTGAAAAATCATGGGTGTAGCATGCCTATTTTAAGACAAATGCAAACAGATTTCCTTCAACAGTACCTTAAATAATTTTGAGTTTTCCACACTGCAAACGCTAACTGAAATATCCAATTTGGGAATATTTACCCTTCATATTGAATGCTCGACATCTGCTTTCAAGGAAGTGTTTGATATTAAACGTGGAAACAGAGGAGTGCGTAGTCCAAAGTTATTGAACAAACTAACAAAAGGCAATTCATTCCTGTTATTATTTAAGTCACGTAAAGAGATTGCACTTGTTGACCTTTTGAATCGGAGTTTTCTTTGACATAAGCTGTCACGAAAAGGTTTCTCATCTGTGAAAATGCCAAGTCGTCTCAAACTAAAAATGTCATATTCTCAGGCACCTTTTTTACTTAACCGTGCGATACTTTTCTCAACAAAGAGCTCAAAATGGTTCTCAGCCGAGATTTACTGAATGCTGTGCATACATAGTGAAGGATTACCCTTAAAATTTGTCGCATTCCGCTTGGTAAAAATAAACATCTGTATCTCCGAAGTGCTATTAAGGGCACACAGGGAGATAAGCAAAACCGCGACCTTGCGTCTTTTCCGAGTCGATCTTTGATCGAGGGCCAGACAAGTGTGTACGGTAGAAAAACAGTTGGAAAAATTCCTTAAATTTCTTGTCAGTATGGATTCATTAAAATTCTTTAAGAGTTTGTTTAAGTATCACGTACAGTGATCGTGCATGAATTCATTCATTCGTGCAACATTTTCAACCTCCTCCTGCAAACACAAGTAGGTATGTCTACAGCGAGCTATCTTGTCTGTCATCGAGAGGTAAACCCAGTTTACCGGTAGAAGCACGTGCGCGATATGAGTTGTACAAACATAGACTGGAAGGTACTGTGTCAAAATACAGTCACGTACTGAATGGCCAGGCGGCCAAACTAGGGGGGAGGGGTGGAGGGAAAGACTTACTTTCCAAACCCCAAGTTTCTCGCCAAAAAAGGATTTCAAAGTGTAGATCAGGTATAAGAGCTGATGCAATCTTTGGGAAAACCAAACACCAACTTATCTGAAAAACGCACATGTCCCAGCTTGCACCACGAGTTCTTCTCTGGTGATCCCGGGAGTGATACTCGTACTGATATGTATTTTGGTTTACATGTAATTTTACCAACAAGTTTTCCTCGTGTTACGTTTTTAATTGCTTCGTTCTTTTTTTCTTCAACTTAGAACGTGTAGATCATTTATTTTAAATTGCGAACCTTTTTGCAAAATATGATTTTTTCTGAATTAGCCCCGAAGTCTGGATTATTTTTTCTTCAAGATACATCAATTAATGTCACCACTGGTCAATAACGGTTTTAATGACCTCTCCACTGTAACCAGTCATCATCATAAGTAGGAAAATCGTTGTTGTTGCTGTCAGGCCCACGCTTAAAACATTTCATGTCTTATTCTTACTTGTTACTCGTAAAGCCAGTCTAGCATACCTCAGTCGAAGCGGGGGCGTGCAAAACTTGGAGTGGACACTGTAACAGCGCCGCTGACATGTCCAACCTTAGTGACTGTGTGTTGGAGATGCCCGAATTATAGCAGTAAGAATAGCACGTTTCTTAAGAGTGAAACAAACTGGGACATATCAGTCTGATGTAAAACTCTTCCATGTACAACGCTCTCATACTTGACTGATATAATACCTCTATTCTCAAGCCTCCTTTAATCGAAGTTTCTTAACTATTTTTGTAGAATGGAATTCCCTTCCCGAGCTACCTTGCGCGGTAACGCTGCTAAATTTGTCGTGTTATTTATACACTCTAGACACACTTTGCAGGGACATTCAAGATAAATGAGACTGATGACAATAGAACTGAACTTGAACTTGAGCTGTTTTAAGTAAATAGTTGCATCTAGCTAAATTGTTCTGTCTTCCGGTTTTTTGTAGCAATCCCTTTAAAACTGACAAAAAGATAGATGGACCATGAACGGTTTCGTTAAACTGACGAATGTTCTTGAACTGGATTGGAAAAAATGTGGTTTATACGGCACCGTCTTTTTTGGTATGTTTGGGGTCCTTGTGTCAGAACGTGTCTAAATGAGCTCTTCTTATGCTAAGGGCCCCCGTCAATCAGCTCAAAATCGTCGGTCTGTGACTGCAAAGAGAAAGTATTTCTTCAATTTTGACAATTTTATTTTATGCAATCACTCACTAAACTTAATAACCTCAAACTAGAGAGCCGATTACTCACTCAAAAGTACAAGATCATAAGCGCAAAACATCAGGGAGAGAATCTAAGCCAGCTCCACCAGCGTTTATCTCAACACTGAGAGTTAACTGTGAAAATGGTGCAATTTTTCTGGCTTCGGTGTTATCGTTAACTGAACATACTCGTGTCCTAATAGGTTTCTGTTATTTGTCAAGTACTCTTCGAAATGTCACTGAATTTTTATTTGTCGACGCTCATTTTTTAAGAAAAAGCAGGCCGAATTTAAAAAACATGACTCGGTCAGCGGAACGTTAAAAAAAAAAAAGAAAAAGAATTGAAATCCCCGATTATCACCGAATGATCGAGAGAGCTAACAGCTGCCGGGCAAATAATGTCAGAGTTTGTCACTTTTCGCTCTGGCGACTGAGGAACTGACTTCAAGTTGTCACATAGTTTTTAAAATGTTTCACTTACCTTCGTGTGGATCCAGCCCAATAGTTTTGTCAGACATCATTCTCGTCCCCAGAGCCCACGATCCTTCTGGCCTGCGGCAGGAAATCGAGAGC
>OFEP01000019.1_pt1 | contig 14773 bp, 14 predicted proteins | sample 1521161 | NCBI WGS metagenome assembly OFEP01 (sample SAMN04272335, study PRJEB24112) | coral metagenome | biome: Coral reef; feature: Shallow seawater; material: Coral tissue | host: Coral | place: China: South China Sea | collected 2014
TCGGCAAAGATGATGAGGATAAACCAATTTTTGGTGTTAATCTGGAGAGTGTGGAAAAAGGATTTTTCTATTTAAAAGGCAATAAATATAAATTTAATTTTGTTCAGACTTGTAGAGTAGAGAGCACGCTAGACGAATTAAAATATGCCGCGTTTACTCGATATTGGATTAATTTTTATGCCATAAGTGATTTGGAGGTGAATGGCGAGGCTGCGGATGATGAGCTACAGGATTGTATTAATGCCAAAATGGATTATCTTTATGAGGAATTCTACCCTAACTTTGCAGCGCTGAGCAGCTTCCTGACGCATAGAATAGTTGATTATATTCATAAAAAATTCTCTAAATAATTAAAAAAACAATCCTTAAACTTAAAATGGTTTAGGGATTGTTTTTTGTCTTACAATCTGGTATAATGGGTATAGTACCAATTATAAAAGAAAGGAATTACAAAATGAAATTGAACAAAAAACATTTAAATAAATACCTCGAGGAGCATGGATATCACTCTCTGGATTTGAGAAAAAAACTCAGCGTATATGATTTGGAATATTTGACGGACTATCTAAATAGCTTAGACGATATCGCTTATGCCGATTTCCTATTGACTAAGTTTAGCAAAAGGCCACAAAGCAAGACTTATGGTAGTTATTGGATAATTCTAAAAAAAGCATACGGTGGCGGGTATATGCTTGATGAAAACGACGCAGACAAGTGGCTGCACGACCCTACACTAGAGTTTTAAGCTAAAACCAAAATTAAAGCACTTTACTACTAAGCTAGACTAAATACCTAGAGAGCTAGTAAAGTGCTTTATTTTATGCAAATTAATCATTCTAAAGAGGTATAACGGATTAATAGTTAAACGTTATAGATAAAATTTATTAACTGGTTTTGGCAAAAGTTAAAACCTTATAGATAAAATTTATTCAATATTTATAGCGGATTATCTTAAGATAATTATAACAGCTCCAGAGCAATATTTTACTAGTTTTGGCAAAAGTTAATTAATGTAAGTTTTGGCAAAAGTTAAAATCTGATAGAGAAAATTTATTCCTAGTTTTGACAAAAGTTAATTAAGTAAACCTTATTATCTAAGATAATTATACCACTTCCAGAGCGATATTTTAAGGTTTTGGCAAAAGTAACAAAAGTAATTAACTCAATTCACTAGTTTTGACAAAAGTAACTAAGACTTGCAATTGGGTAAAAGATTGAGTATAATGTATACATAATACATCAGGAAAGTATCTAAAAACCTCAGATAAAACCTAATAGAACGCATTAGAGCTAAGAATTTGCTTGTTTTAGTGTTTTTAATATCTTTATAGATAAAAGGTATACTCTACCTATAAAAGTATCTATATGATATAAATTTTTATCTCTAAGGACTATTTTTATCATAACCTCAGTATAGCATATTTAGAACTTGATATTGGTTATGATGAATAAATTCCACTCAAGAGGATTTAATGCTAAATGGGGTTTTCAATACTATATGTAGTACGAGAATTAGAGATTTTGATTTAAAACGCCCCAAATTGCTCTTAACCCTAGATAATATGCGGCTTGTAAGGCAATTGCAAGAGTGTAGAACGTAGAAGCAAGAGTGTAGTTTTGTAGTTGGGAGAATTGGCATGAACCCTAGATGATATCTGCTTTGTAAGGCAATGTCCAGAAAGTGGGTAAAATTGGGGTACTAATTGATACTAGTAAACAAATATTTTAAAATCTCATACTACATATAGTACTACATATAGTATTCTCTCTTAATTAAAAAATCGAATTCCGCCTTAATTAAAAAAAGGGTTGAGTTATTAGAAAATTCAATTAAGTAAAACTACACTATTGCACAATCCGTAATTAAGTATCAATTAGACCCCCCAATTTACCCACTTTACGCTTAACCTCAAAACTACTAGGTATTCTCTACCTTTAACGCCAATTCCCTTAACTACACTTTTGTACTTGAAATTCCACAAAATCCATGGTATAGTTTACTAGTAAACCCCTTAAAACACATTGACCCAATAACTACACTTTTGCACTTGTTAAAACACCTTGATAAAACCAACCTAAAACCCACCTTGAATTTAACCCTCTTTTCCCTTATAATGTCTTATAGAGACATAGAGCCTAAAATAGAGCCTAAAATAATCATAAAATAATAACTTATCTCTATTACGTCAAATAAAATAAATTGAAAATAAATTGAAAATAAATTTGCAATTACCCCTAAAACCCGTTATACTTGTTATATAAACAACAAACCAAAGATTTTATAAGAATTGGAGTTAGAAATTGAATTCTAAAGTTTTAAGCAAAAAAGAAGAAACAACTAAATTGCGTGAAATAAACTATAACGTAATTAGCCACCATTATCCATATTCACCTCACTCCGATAGATTTGACGTAATAGATGTAAACGAGCTTGGTAGAAATAATAAGGGTAAGCTAATATTTGCTCTCGTTGTCGAAGTATACAAACCATCGTGTACAGAGTTCCCTGAGCTTCCGAGCATTTATTCTCCAAACATAACACAGCACTTTACGATTACTGGAACGTGTCAGGACATAAGGAAGTCAGAGTATCTTAACTATAGCATTGACCGATATAGCATTGAGTATGTTGACTGTGACGGTAAGAGGGTAACTAATGACGTAAACCATATTCCCTACACCTCTAACGTTGTGTCATTACCGATACTCCAAAGGAACCAATTAGTAAAAGCCATTATCGACTATCTTTAATATAACGTCAACCAAAATAATTTGGCAATTCACTAAAATATCCAATATAATGATTAACGTAATCAAAAAAGAATAATCTCAAAAGAAGGAGAACTCAAAAATGCAACGAATTACTAAAGCTAGAAAATCTAGCATAACTAAACATTTAGACATTATAGGCATAACACTTACCTTTATAACGCTACTAATAATTGGTTTATTATGTGGTCTATTGAGTGAAGCTAATACAAACCACGATGTAATCAATACAAACCACCAGCTAGTCCATAAAGATAGCCAAAACATACAAATTAATAACTCTCATGACCCTCATAACTTTGATGGTGCTGCGACTAAAAATAAATCATAGCTTGCACTTGCAAATCAATATAATTTCCCTTATAATGTATATATACATATTTGAAAATAACAAAGATTGGAGCAAAATTGCCTACTAATACCCTAACAGCTACTAAACCAGCTACTAAAACAGCTACTAAACCAGCTACTAAGAATAAAGAACCCAAGCTTTACGACCGACGGCTTTGTATCGGAGCTAGCGATGTTCCCATTATCTTAGGAGAAAGCCCATATACTACGCCCAGAGAGCTTTGGGAACAAAAAACCCAGAAGGAACCTTACTACATAAACAAAGACTTTGACCCCCAAAACCCACAGTTGTACGTTGGCATGCAAGCTGAAAACCTAGTACTCAATTGGTATGCCAGAAAAGAGGGACTAGACCCTAATCTCATAAAAAGAAACATTAGGGTTGTAAATCCAAGCTTACCGTATCCCTTGGCGGTTACTTTAGATGCAGTCGTTTTTAATAGAGCTAAAAAGCCACTAAAAATACTTCAAGTGAAAGTAACTAGGAGCTCCGATTGGTTTAGGGAAGTCCAAGACGCTCAAACAGGAGTATTTACCCCTAAAATAACTCAACCTTTATGGGTCGACACGCAAGAACAAGCTGAATTCCAAGCGACTAACATCAAAGACATCTCGGTTATAGTCTGGTATCTACCCCGAGGTGCAGCAGGACTATATGAGTTACCCATCCAGATAAACCCACAAAAGCAACAAGAGATTACTGAGAAATGCAGCTATTTTTGGCAATGTGTTCAAAATAAGCAAATTCCAGACCCGTCAACACTAAAAGAAGTCTCTAACGATAATCCCTACTCTAGCGGTGAGAGTATCAGATTAGATGATAAAACGGCTAATGATGTGGCTAAAATCCATAAGTTTCAGAAAGAAATTAAACTATTGGAGCAGCGAATTTCAACCATTAAATTTGATATAGCCACCAAAATCAAAGACTATAAGTACGCTTATTACAATGGTCGAAGATTAATCACTTATACCGATATCACAACAGCTAAGGTATTGAATATAGCTAAAGTGAGAAATCTATATCCCCAAGTAGCTACCAAGTGCACGGATATGGTCAATAGAGCTCGGCAGCTTCGCATCAATCAAGCCAATGTCGATGATGTTTTTACTTTTTGACTTTAGACTTTAGACTATAGACTATAAAGCCAATATTTTATTTTTATTACTATTTACTATAAAAAAGAAAGGAATTTCTAAAAATGGCAAGTATTTACGTTTCAAAAGCAGAGATTATAGCTAAGTCCGAGCGAATGTTTGGTGCTTACCCAGCAGTAGACCTCACGGCTTGCGAAGTCATTACCAAGAAAGATGGAACACAGATTAGATACAATTATCATCTTATGTTAACTTCTAACGACCAAAGCTATGAGGAGGCATTAGCAGCAGAAACAGGCGACTTGATATTTTGTAAAGGTCTTTTTAGTGTCAAGGACAAACAAATCCATCTGATTTATCCCAAAATCGAACCCTATAAAGACAAAGAACGAGACAATGCTTACAATACCCCTAAGTCAAAGGGTATAGTACAAAATAAGCCAGTTCAAACTAGCCCTAGTGCTACTAACCAAGCTAATGTTAAAAGTAGCGAGAATAGCCAAATTAATAAGCCTGATATTAGTGCTACAGCGACACACAATAACCCTAATGCATTCGAGATAGATGATGAGCCTGTACCGTTTTGAATTTTGGATAAGGAAGAATAAGAAAGAATAAGGAATAACAATGCTGAATAACTTTTTACTTGAAGACATTCTCTCCCAACTATTTATCCTATTAGGTCTAGCATCTATAACGATACTTGGCAATGCGAGGTTAGCGCGCTTACTCATATACGATGACTTCCCATTTAAGCCTTTACGGACTTCGCTTATAAAGCATTCCGATAAATTTTTATTGAACTTCGTTAGAAAGATGTTTAGTTGCATCTCTTGCATGTCGGTATGGCTATCATTATTTAGTATAATCTACTTGTGTCTATTTGTAGTTTTGTTGAATTCAATAGTAGCTTTATCCCTCTATTTAATATTTCATATAACGCTAACTATCAGTTATTTGGTGATATTTACTTATTTTAGGGACACACCCAGCAAACAATAGATTTAATATATTTGTTGAATTTGTAGCAAACTCATGCTATACTGTAGTTAAAGATAAACGTAAAAAACATCAAGAAAAGAAAAGAAAGAAATATGCACGAGCAATCTCAAGAAATCACTAACTCTAAAAATCACCGAGACCTAAACGCGATTTGGGAGAAAGCTAAGGAAGGTAGACCGTTTGAAGTAGACGTCAAATCGGTTTACGACTATTTCAAAGCCAGAGGCAAGGTTTCAAACTTCAACTCAAAAAAGAATTCCTTTATTACGCAGTGTCCAGCGCATGATGATAAAAACCCCAGTCTTTCAGTAGGCTTACGAATTCAAGTAGCTGATAGAAAAAACCTAGTTTTACTCTACTGCCATGCAGGGTGCTCCATAGAACAAATTACTAACGCTTTAGGTATCAATAAGTATGCATTATTTGCAGCAAGGCAAGGTTTCACTACTTATGACCCTTTTAGCAAGAAACCACTTAGGCTAAACCATACATCCAGATTTAATAACTATCAGGAACAAACCAAAACCTTTAGCCATAGCGACTACAATGCCTTTGCTAAAGCGGGTTATTTTTATAATTCAGAAAAGCTAGCCACAGCTATAAAAGAGTTAGCTTATAAAGATATAAATTTACCTTTCTATGCGTTGGTAGTAGAGGGAGAGAGCAAAGCCGACATTTTCAATCATTATTGGAATATTGGCAACTCTAAAAACGAACCCACCCAAATTTTAGCCATCAGCTCAAGTAGTGGGAAAAACAACCTAAATAAAGCCAATTGGTCTAGCTTAGCTAAACTTGGCGTAAAAAATATTATTATGTTTGCTGATAAGGACGCGCTACTCTCCACTTTCTTAGCGGTAAAACCCTTTAGAAAACAATTTGAAACGTTCCACTTTTTTACAGCAAATCAGGGAAACGACATCGTCGACCATTACAACAAAACTAGAAACTTGTTATTTGACTTTAATATTGATGGCCAAGATAAAGACACAACCAAGTTTAAATACTTTGGAGACATAGCCTTCTCTAAAGGTCTCACGCAAGTAAAAGAACAAATTTTAGGAAATAAATTATACCCAGAGGAGGCGGTACAATTGTTAGATATCGAAGCCAAAGAATGCTTAGAAACAATAGAATATGATGAATTATATGCGTATAATGGTGAAAGGTTTCTTACTCAGCATGGGTGGAACATCATCGGTGGGAGAGCGGGTATTGGTAAAACCCAATTCGCCGCGTGGCTAATAGCTCAGTGTTTTGATAATGGAAAAATAAGGAACGTTCTTTACTTACCTGAAGCCATTCATCAAGGAACATCTATAGATAAAAATATCCAGAAACTTCAAAAAAGCAATTCAGAACACAAGGTTTACTTTGATATTGAACTTACCGCAATTTCCACTGAAAATAGGGTTGTCAAAATAGATTTCAACGAGGATTTAGCGGTTAATCCTAGTGAGATTAGGGATTTCTTTGTAGATAACGCAATCGACCTCATAGTATTCGACACATTGGATGATTGGACGGTCAACGATAGTGGAAACAATATGCAGAAAGTGAAAGCTGTTTTTAGAAAATTCAACGATTTGTTACCCTCTCATGTAACTAAAATAGCGTTATTGCATACTAGAAAAAGCAACATTCACGATAGATTTGCTATAGCCTCTGAAAAAATTGCGGGAAGTTCTGCTAATTTAGGTAAAGCCGACACCGCTATCGTTCTTTTGGAAACTAAGCATGTAAAAAATGGTCAAAAAGAAAAAACTCGGAGACTTGGGGTAGTGAAACAACGGTATTGTAAGGAGAGCAACAAGAGTTACGTTTTTACGATAGACGCTGAGGGATTGTTTACTATGGGAAAAACCGAGACCACCGAGATTGATGAGTTTTTGAGCTCGGAAACTCAAGGTAATGTTTCACAACCAGAAAATCAGGAAACCGACGATAACATAGTTGAAATCGGATAAGAAATCTGTTATACTGGTTGTATAAAGAAAATAGGAGGAAATACAATGAAATTAGAAGAGCGCAATCTAGCTAAAGGTTTCACTAAAGAGACACTAGAATATTTACTATCCCCATTCGATACATCTTGCGTTCGGATTAAGCCAGCCAAAAATTCAAGAGCTTTGGAATATATACCGCATGAAATTATTCGAGCAAGATTAACTGAAATTTGTGGTTTTGGGGGCTGGGATTTTGAAATCCTAAAACAAGAATTTGTAGATGAAAAAAGCTACCCAGATAAAAGAAACCCAGATATAACTCACTTTCTTGTCACGTATCTAACTACTTTGAAGTTGAATATTAAGGTTTTAGACGTTAGCTTTACAGCGACTGGTTTTGTAACAAGCGATAGTACTTTGCGACCTAACGCATTCAAAACAGCTATATTAGGTTCGGAAAGTAAAGCGCTAGTAAGGGCTTCGATAAATCTAGGTTCACAATTCGGACTATCACTTTACGACCCAGATTGTGGGGAGATTACCACTAATGAGGGTAAGAAAGTAAGACCGTCGATAGTAAGAAAATCTAGCCTTTTACGCAAAGCTATTGAGGACGCACCTAGTGCTAAAAGCTCTAAGCATAGTGCTACTTTAGAGGAAGAAAATAAAGAAATAATAGCCGAATATATTGAAGCTGCGCCAGAAACTAATAATCTCATTGCGCAATTACGCAAAGCTCGCGGGGAGCTAGCTACTGCTACTAATGATGAAGCTAAGCCTGCTTTAGAGCCAGAGAGACAGAAGCAACCCGATAAAGCTAAAATCGTTAAGGTTTCTATTCAAGATGAAGCTAAGCCTGCTAAAGAAACCGCTAAAGAACCTGTTAGTGAGCCTAAACCTAAGGTTAGCGTACAAGAAAAGACAAAGACTTTATCGTTTACTGCACCACCAGAGGTAAAAAAACAGCCTAAACAAAGCATAAAACAAAAGGCTAAGCCTAATACTCAAGATGAAAATAAAATTGGTCTTATTCCTGAAATTTCATTCGACGATGGAGACGATTTGATAGAGGAATAATAAATCGCCTAGTGAGCAATTTTTGTTTTCTTGCAATTTCCTTCTTTATTGCTCACTAGGTTCTATAAAAAAGAATGAAAAAAGCAAATTTATATGATATAATGTTTATTATAAAACATAAAGATTGGAGCAATAAAAATGATGGTAAACATCGAGTGCAAGAATTGCAGCTATCTAAACCTAATAAACGATAGTGACATGACAACTTTTAGTGAAATATGCGTTGACTGCAAGGAGGAACTTTAACAATGAAACTAAATGAATACGCAATCGCAGAAAATATTAAAATAAGTTTATCTGAGTTCGTTGAGGATATGGCTGATTTGGGGATAGAAAAACAAGCACCTGAATTCATCAAGGAAAAATTTCAATATTTGTCTATGGCAAAAGACTGGTTTGAAAAAAATCACTATCACATACCAGCTGAAATTTGGAACTTAATGTGCGAGACTTTTCTTTACCTCAATCGCGTGCTAAAAATTGACAAGTCTTTTGTCGACTGGCTCGGAATGGATGGGAGATGACAATGAATTTAGAAAATTGTGAAACCGCTTATTTAGCCGATTGGGAGCTTGCTGATGGTTTGATATCAGTAACCAGAAACGGCAAGCTTGTTAGGATGCTAGATATAAAAACCAATTCCAATGCGCTACAAGATTGGTTATTAAAATAAAGGAAGTAAAAAAAATGGAAAAAAAATTATTACACAACTTGACAAACATACAGCTATCTGCAAAAACAGAAAAAACCAAGCGATTGGTTAAGGCTTTGCGACTGTCTTTGTTGGACTGACTACGATTGATAAACGCCAAGCTCAAATTCTCATGAAACCTTCTCGCTAGTTAAGAGCAGAATTTGAGCTTGGACAAAACAATTTTATTTAAAAAACTTTAAGGATTGAATATGAAAATACTAAACATAATAAAAAACAAAATTAACTATTTCATTTATTTTGGACTAGCGATAGCGGTAGCAGCTCTTGCTTGGAATTTGGTTTTAGCCAATGGTAAAATAAAAACATTCAAAGACGATTACATTGCGACTAATGGCAATTACCGCCAATTCACCCATTGCGTACAAGACGTTCGGGCGTTTTTAGAAAAGCAAAGCGATGCATATCTCGACACAGGTGCTGAGCTAGCAGCTCTACTTGCAAGCCAAACTGGCGTAATTCAAATAGACACGTGCTTAGTGCCGAATGAAATTTACAAAAAAGAACAATAGAATGACACCAATTAAATGCTGGGGTGTGCGCCCTGCGCCTCAGGATAGCAAAGGTAACACGAGAAATAATTATTACATCACTAAAAGCGTGCGCTCGTTTAGGGATAATGTGGCTAATTCTATTCTGAAACATTTCTCAAAAGCAAATCCGACAATCTTCAAAATGCTTACAAAAAAATTAACAGTAATAAGAAAACCTAAAAAAATATGGATAAGGGGTTGCTTTTTATTCAAAAATAATATCACTGGTGATAACGACAAATTGCAAAGAGCGTTATTTGACTGCTTGCATCGCGACGTCTCGCTTATTGAGGATGATAGACAAATCGTAGACCCAAACCTTCCGTCATACGACCATCAAGAGCAAACAGGTGTAGTCTTTACTTTTGGAATAGTCAACGAGCACTTTGAGTTCTGCGATATTGACGGTCATCCTCACAAGCTCAAAAACTTTTCATTTTTCAAACCACTAAGTATGAATGACCTCCATATGGCTTTAAATTTAAAAAATTTACATAAAGCTCCTAGTGTTAACAAGTTAAGTAGGAAAAACCATGAAAGAAACAGAATTTAGAAAGCATATTGGCAAGGTCTTAAAATACGATAAAAGGCTTTGGTATAAAGATAAAAACCAAAAGGGTAGTGAAACTGTTTTACTTGATTGGCGTAAACTTATTGACCTTGTAGCCAATTATGATAAAGATATTTTAGCTTTGCTTTTTAAAGATAACGTATGCGCGAGTAAGTTTTTTGTTAAGGTTGGTGAAAACAATTACTGTTTTAAACATAAAGATTTTCAATTTTTTATAGAGGAAAACAAAATTGATAATTCCTATACCCAATATAAAAATCGTATTGGGTTAAGTGATGGTAAAGAGTTTTTAAAAGAAAAAGGAGAAGTTGTTTTAAATTTTCCCTATAAAGATTGCGTTTTAGAAGGCGGACAAAGCACAGAAGAAGGTAAGGATACTTATTTTGAATACAAAGAAACTACATACAAAGACAAATTAGATGAAAACGGCAAAAAATTAAAAGAAGGTAATAAAAATATAAAGGAAGTTGATGTTGAAGGCTCATATGAAAAGAAACAAACTAAAAGAAAAGAGATATTTTTTAATGAGGTTTTAGCAGCCGATGAAATAGATAGACTATTTGATAAAAAAGCCTTAGTTAACTTTAAAAGACACACACCAATTGAAAAACCCCTAACTAGTTTCAAAAGAGATGAAACTGGCACACTAAGAGAAAACCTTATTATCAAGGGTAACAATCTGCTTGCCCTACATTGTCTAAAAAGTAATTTTGCAAATAAAATAAAACTTATTTACATTGACCCGCCTTATAACACTGGCGGAGATGCCAATATTTTTACATATAACAACAATTTTAACCATTCTACTTGGCTTACTTTTATGAAAAATAGATTAACGATAGCAAAAAAATTATTAAGAGACGATGGCTTTATTGCGATTGCCATAGACCACTGCGAACTTTTTTATTTGGGAACTTTAGCCGATGAGATTTTTGGAAGAGAGAATCGGCTGGGGATTGTTACGGTTGTAAATAATCCGATGGGAAGAAATCTAGCAAAATATTTTTCTACTATAAATGACTATATGCTTATATATTCAAAAAAGAAGACTGAAGCTATTTTTAATAGTGTTGTTTTAGATGATGATTTTGCAAAAAACTTTAATAAGGAAGATGAACATAGTAAATATAAACTTAAAGAGTTTATTAGAATTGGAGGAGGTAATGATAATTTAAGGAGCAATAAAGCGTCTTGCTGGTATCCTTTATATGTAAGTTCTGATTTAAAAGAAATATCCACTCATAAAAAAGAGGGCTATTTTGAAATTTATCCAATAACAAGAACACAACAACAAAGAACATGGAAATTATCAAAAAGTTCAACAGAAAAAATTTTAAATGATTTAGTAGCTATTAAAGAACCTAAAGAAATAGTAATCTATGAAAAATATAGAATAAATAAAGGTCAAAACGTACCAACAGTTTGGTCGGATAAAAAATATAATTCTAATCATCAAGGAATAAGATTACTAGAAAGCCTATTAGGTCAAAAATCTTTTTCTTACCCCAAATCTCTTTACACCGTTTTAGATACTCTAAAAATAATGACAAATAAAGATGACATTATTTTAGATTTTCATGCAGGAAGTGGCACAACAGGGCATGCAGTCTTAGCATTGAACAAAGAAGATGGTGGCAATAGAAAGTTTATTTTAGTAGAGCAGTTAGACAAGCCTATAGACATTTGCAAAGAGAGAATACAAAAAGTTTTTGAAAAAGAAAATATAGAGGATAGCTTTATATACTGTGAAATTGCCAAATGGAATGAACAGGCAAAAGAGCAGATTTTAGCTTGTGAGAGTTTAGAAGAGTTAAAAACCTTTTTTGCTGAAATGGTAGAGAAGTATTTTCTAAACTATAATTTAAAAATAAAAGAGGGCCAAGAATCTTTTTATGTGGCACACATTAAAGAATGGTTAAGACAGAGAGACAGCCATTGACGGAGCAACGTTGTGTCCGATTAGTCAAATACGATTTAAACCAATCAAGAGTTTTTCCTTGAATTCCGCACCGATTCATTTTATTTACTAGTACCTCATGATCAGCAGGGTCAAATGCCTTTTTTAAGTCAAGAAAAACTACGGCATTTACGCAGCTCCGATTGATATTAAGCGCCCAGATGTCAGTGGCTTCTAAAGGAGCAGTCATTAAACAGCTGAGTTTAAAGACCGGAAACCAGATTGTTGTTTAGAGATGATTTCTTCATTGTTTAAGAAATCGTACAACTGATGGTACACAATCCTCTAGAACACTACCTTTGGCGACTATGGAAAAGACTGAGATAGGTTGATAGATTTGCGGCCCTGTTTAAACATCAAATCTTCAGAGATTTTCGGCGGAAAGTCATATTCAAACTTTTTGGAGTTGTCTATATTTGCTTTAAAATGCCAAGCTAGCGATTCCTAAAACTCTTTCTCGATAATCGAAATTTCAGATTGCTGAGAATTTAAGGCGAACACAGACGGACTTATTCATGGATTTACTCGCGGATTTATATTCAATTGGAATTTTAATCGGATTAAACCAAGCTCACGGTTTTAAAAAGTGTTTCATGCGACACATAAAATGATAACGTTATTCGAGTTTCAAATGTGTGTCGCACTAATTTCCAGACATAAAAAGGTGGGAGGATGCTGGCTTGTTGTTGTCAGGGAGTTGGGAGGATTTGAATTAGGGATCTGCGGGCCCTAAGCCACTCTGCCACCCCGCCTCCTAACAACTGCGCGAACAAACGAGAGAAAACATATACTTTCATCTAAAAACTTCTAGTTTATTACAAGCTTACCAATGTGTTGTCATAGTGAATAACAACGAGCCGCTTGTCCTTTGTGAGGAAGGTATCCAACTCCATCCCATCAGCCTTGAGCCCGACGAGGCTTTTGAAACCATCCACGGTGTTTTCCTGAAATTTGGAGGGATTGCCGTGATGTCCAATCACCAGGGGCCTGGTTTTCTTGTGGTAAAGATGAGTCTCTGGGATAGAGCTAACCTTCACTGATTGACTAAAACAAGTTTTAGGGATACTGGCCGACTGGCCAAGGATACTAAGAGAAGAGACGAAAATCGAGCTGGACACAATGAGAAGTACCATCGACATGGCTGCTATCAGTGATCAGTAATAGTACGGGCCTGTAAGCTGCAGTGGACGTGTCTTATATCTAAGGACCAATTGAGGATCAAAACTAGGAAAAAGATTCATTATTGTCTTTTGTGGTTTCATCTGCGTTTCAGAGCAATTTGGCAAAGTTACTTCGCTTCGAACCATTGTCAGATCGGGCTGCGCCCAAATGCAGAATTTTTTCCTTTTCCTCGAAATGCTGAGAAGAGGCGCAGAAGTAACTCGAAAATGAATTACGAAAAGATTAAAAAGCAAATAGTTACTCTAGCAAACACCTCCATCAATCTCACGTACTTTTTTAACCGCGAAGTTTATCTTGATAATCCGTTACGTCACGTGTCACTCCGTCTCAAAACTAAATTGGCCCACGGGTGAAGGGGTGGGGTCGGAAATGGCGAAATAATTTGTCTTCAAACACAACTTTCAAGACGTTTGAAAAAAGGTAGCAGTCAAGAGATCAGTTTTCAAGGTTTCAATCGAGGACATAAAATGGTTTGATGGTCAAACTAACTGAATTCAAACGATTGATTGGTCGATCAAAACAAGAAACGCGGTATTTTTTGAGGTTTACGCAGGTTTTCCGCGTCAGTGAGAGCTAAATAGACAATTTCTTTCACAAGTAATATTAAATCAGCTAAATAACTCAAAGAGAAGACAGAAAAACTTTCGAGCCCTTAAATAGCTCAAACCTTCATCAGATCACGTCAACAAGAGTTAATGCTATCAAATATAAGATACGAACGTTTTCCAACCGTTTAAAACATCGAAGATTCGTACACAAAATACCCCCATCATGGATTTGTGAATTGATTTATTGCTGAATAGCTTTAATTTCCAGATTTTAGTGCTCGTAATCAAAGAATTGTTCAAACAAGTGTTCGAAATGGGAGTCCATCACAACATGTTTTGCCCTCAGATGTTCTCGTGTCTGGGGGGACTCTCATTTAAAAAGGTATGGATGAGTGCTGGTCGTCTCTCTTTGGAGTATAAATGTAGGATTCTGTATTCAAAGAGTCTCATTTAGTGTGTTCATGACGAAACGCTTCTATTTTAAGCTGTCAACGGATGTTTTAAGATGCAGTCAATGAAAGGATGATAATAAAACGCTGTTATTTCCGTTTTTAGGTTCGATTTCCGCCAGTCTCTCTCGAGTCCGGTCTAGCTAGCGCGGGCTCATTTCCTGAACAGCGGATGCCGGGTATGAGACAAGCCTACAGGGAATCATGGTATTGTATTCGCCATCCTGGACTGAATGTTTTTTTTTATGAATACAGCTACCATGATTCCCTGCTGGGCCGTCTCATAGAGGGAGTGGTCCATTGAGCCTTTTCCATTTTTAAGAAGTAATATCTTTTAGAGGCCAGATAAGGCCCGAGCCACGACCTTATTGGTATCTTTTAGGGGTTTAAGTAAACATTTTCACACGACGACATTATACGAGCACCCCACCCGTTTTACGTGGAAGTCGTCCCCCCACCCTCGGAGGTTCTCGCTCGCCAAAGTGATCGGAATGTCAGTCATACCATGAGGATAAATTTAGAGTCGCTTATAGTGAGAGGCTGATGGCCACTGCCAAAATATTTTCATGTTGTCCAAT
>OFEP01000020.1_pt1 | contig 14755 bp, 2 predicted proteins | sample 1521161 | NCBI WGS metagenome assembly OFEP01 (sample SAMN04272335, study PRJEB24112) | coral metagenome | biome: Coral reef; feature: Shallow seawater; material: Coral tissue | host: Coral | place: China: South China Sea | collected 2014
CACCGAGCATCCAACAAAAATATTCGCACACAAAGTTAACGCAAAGGTCATCAGCTCTATATTTTGTTGAGTTTTCGACTCGGTGCACGCACTTGAAAATGACGTGTGCATGCGCGTGACCAATGAATAGTGTGCGCACTAGAGATGCGTAGTAGCAATGGGCGCGAACGTCCTTAAACGGTCAACACGTATTAATAAATTGGTCACCTGGCTTTTTCCCCGAGGGTGACTGCTTAATAGAGGTTTGACAGTATATGGTGCATCTGCCCTATGCTGTTTTCTCGGTTGAACTTGTTTAGGTGCCAATTAAATGACTATATCTCTTCTTTGTAAAATTTAACAAACATCCATTATTTATTGTGATTCAAATTTAAGAGGCCTATGAGAATTTACACACAATGCCTCATCTATTGTTTAATGTCAATTAACTTTGATTGGTTAACTTTCATTCTGGTGACCTGGTCAAAAAGTCGCATTGTAATATTTATCCTAGCCTCTTCAATGCATTCAGTTAATTTGGGCACGGGAAGTAGCGAGTGAAAAAAGGAGAGGGGCTTTTGTGTGAGCTTCTGACCCCTTTTTTGTGTGCTGTTTTTGCCCTGCATCCAATTAATTCAATGCCTAGAAGAGAATATATATTTATCCTTTAACCTCCCTATTCTGGAAAAGGTTGTAAATGTTTAAATTTTTCGTTTGATTGGTTGCAGTTTACCCTAGTGGTTACTGTGTGAGGCTGGTGGCAGTTTTCAAAGAAGCTGAACACAGACTCAAAGCGGTTCAGACTTGTGCTAACCACAGGTCAAACCAAAGTGGTGAGTTTCATTTTCTTTCACACAGTTTCATCAATATCGAGCAAATAGGATTTGATGATCTCATTTTGTTGAGTTCTTCTAACTGCTACGCAGAATAAATGAAATGAAACGATATAAGTAAACATTGAGATTCATGTAAAATTGAACTGTATTTGTCAGGTGATCGTGCTCCCCAGCACTTGGTGAGGTGTGTAAATCCAAAGACCTTATATGTTACATGCCCTGTCACCATGCGACATTGTTTAGTGATACCTCTGGAAGCACCTCAAGGTAAATTTGATTAGTCAGTTAATTGGCATAAACCAATTTTAGAAAAAATTATATCTAGAACAGTTTTCAATTGAATGCTGTAAAACCAATTAGACTACTCTGCCAGCCTCAAACTGAAGTAAAAGCAAAACCAAAGTATTATTGCCTGATTATTTTTGACACTCAACAGAAAACTGCAGTTCTAAGCTACTAACATGAGTTCTTTTGGAACTTAATTTTACCGATGGATGATTTTATTTTGTTTGAGGGATCCAATTTTAAATTCTGCAATATGGTAGTTAAGATTTCAAGAGAGCATGATGTAAACATGTACCAAAGCCAACGCAGTAACTCTAGTGAGTGATGGCATTGTCAGTCACAACAAATTCTACATAGACAATATGAAATTATGATTATCATAATAGTGGACAACCATGGGAGAGCCTCGATTTTGTAACCAAGTCCTAGGTGGTTTCAGTTTTGCATGCGATTGTTTCAGAGGTGTAGGTGGCATGGCGTTTCCTAAGTCCATGCAATAAAAAATTGCACTAACATAAACCAACATTTAAACACTATCTCCCTTTTTGGTACTCAATCAGTCTTTGTATAGTTTATTCATCCCAATTCTTTGAAATTTATTTTGCAGCTGGATGCAATTTTGTGACAAATATGTTTCACTTCTCCTGCTTCAATTCATGTTCAGGGGGACCTAATAGGAGACCTATCCTTGTGGTTTTCACATTGGAACATGAGTAAGTGACTGGAACTTTCATATTACAATAACTCAGATTTTCACTGTTTAACCCAAGAACCTAATTAAGCTGCTATGCCACCCAAAATGAAGAAAACAAATTTACTGTATTCCTCAGAAACGTTACATGATAACATAAAAAGCACAATCATAACGATAAAAGTGCTGGGCAGGTCAAAAAAAACAATCGTAATCATAAAAGTACTGGGCAGGTCAAAAAGAACAATCATAATCATAAAAGTGCTGGGCAGGTCAAAAGAACAGATGAGTGTATATTTATTTGTGATGGTTGTCACTTTTCTTTATTGCAGCAACATTCTTGTTGGAAGAAAGGTAATAGAAGTCCGTGTGTGTGCATGTCCAGGAAGAGACAGGACAAGGGAGGAAGCAAAGAATTCTTAGATAATTAAAGAATCAGGTTAAGGTTACTCCAAACCTTTGCAGGGCTACTTTTGCCAGATTTTCTCTTTTATTTCAACCAAACAACGATTCATTATTTAAGGTCATATTTTCCAAACAATGATATCAAAATATTACTGGTCTTTTAAATTTACTGGTACATTATATCCTATTCTAGAACGAAACTGTCTGATTTCTATACCTGGCCTATCCCCGACTAAACTGCTTGATAACCATGTACTATGTACAATCGACTGCTTTCACTAATTCTAAATATTTTTCTCGCAACATGTGACATGAATTACTGGAACTCAAAAAATCTTTAAAAAGATAACCAGTACAATTAAAAGAAAATGCTGGCACTTTTTAAGAGAGTGATGGTTTGGGAACAAATTTTACATTTCATAACCTAAAATAGATAGTCCATAAAGGTACCAATTTTTTGCTGGAAGACACCCATGAAGGTATGGTGTAACCTTACAGGGCCCCAGTCAGCCACACCTTTGTTTTTGTTTACATGCGAGAGTTTGGCTTTGGAGCATGTCAAAATGAAGGAAACCACTGTGAAAGTACCACAGAGAACTACTAACATATGCTCTCGGCAAAACAACTAAGAGTAGAGTTTCTGCTTTACCATGTGATACAAATTTAATTCATGGCATTGAAAATAGTGGAGGCTGACTAGGGTCCTTTAAGCTGTACAAAATAATGCATTTCAGTTTATGTAGTTCAGGTTGTGTCAAGGGGTTGCAAAATAAAGAAAGGCTACAAGAGGAATGAGAGAAAATGTAAAGCATAGGGAATTGCCAACTGTCAAATATTATGTTAAAGCGCTACTATGATCAAAAAATTCACTTCCCTTTATTCTTCAGATTTCCTTCACATTTTAGAAGCGTGTTTGTTTGACACCTGACTGGCAAAATCTTGAACTTCGAATTTTATTCAAGGGCTGTTTTCTTTGAGTGCAAGTTAAGGATTTCACGGTCCGCCATTACACGCGCTCAAAACTGACCGATTGGACCTCAGAGGGTTGGATCGGGGATAAGATGAAGTCAAATTAAAGTCTCACTAGCTTAAAACTGCAGCGTGTAAATGCAGCTTATTGTACATGCAAAACAAGAAATGAATGCTTAAAACTTCGGTCACTTAGTGGTTCAGTTAAATAATTTTGAAATACAAGGAAAAAGTAGAATAGATTTTTGGTCACAGTAGCACTTAGAGAATCAGATAGCAGTACCCGTACGAAAATTTGTGGCCTGACTGAGCGAGAATCGCGCCCGATTCGGGCCAGAAAGCTATTTTTAAGGCGAGAACTGAGCAAGACAAACCGAGACAAGGATTTTGTCTCGCTTGTGCGGCGGAGCGAGACATTTGTCAGGTCTGTTTATCGCTGATAATGTGGCGTGAGCGAGAGAGACAAAGTGCAAACCGAGTTTCTTCGTTTACCTCGCAGGAGCGAGACATTTGTCACGGTGCATTATCGTTGAAACTGTGGCTGCATAATAGCGCGAAATTAACAAATACCGATGATATCTCGTTAACAATTGCGTAAAGTTTGACCGTGACATTTGTCATGTCCTGTTATCGGCCATAATACCGCTCAACGGCATGACAGAGTCACCTGAGTTTACTTGGGCTTCGTACCGCAATATCAAATCGTATTTTACAAGTAAGCTTATTGAACACAATAAAAACAAACGAAGGAATCTACTAAGTTATTAACACAAGAGTTACGCTTAGATATTTACTATTTACGTTCCTTCGTTGAGTATAATCTTTATCCAATTGTGGCCCAATATTGCATGTTGTTTGCCTCATCTCAGCCCATCTTCGAAGTCCTATTTGCTTCTTCACGATTCTTCATTTCTTCGTCTCAGCATGTTTGAACTCGTACATGGTTCATTTGTGGTTATCCCAGGAGAACGAGCATGAACTTTGCTTACTTGGTATGATTTCAAGCAATATAGTTCGTGGACTTCCCTGTTGCGAAAAACCATTTGCTTCTTTATGTGAGATAAGCATGATCCTCAAAACACAGCATTTACGAAGAGCGATCTATCGCATTCTCATCCCCAGTTTCCACGCTCTACGCTAGAAACGCCTGGGACATAGTATATGAGTTTCTTTTTTAGTAAACAATGATCCTACGTTTTCCGGTGTCAGCGAGCAATCTTTATCTGTTACATCGGTCTGCAACCAGAAACGTTTAGGCCGTATAAGAATCAAAATTCAGATCTGAGAAAAACACAGAGGTTTCAGTCATGTTCTTTCTTGTTTGGAAACTCGCACACGTACGCATCGTCTTGGTTTTCTTCTGTAGTGAAAGAAATGTATAAACAGTTTGAGGAAATTGTTAATACATTAAAAACAACTGTTTGCTCATGATTACAAGGTGTCACACGGTTGATGGGTAACTTGGGATTGTAAGTATCACAGAGAATGGGATGGGCTACGGCAAGGTACATCGGTTCTCTTGATGAAGACAAATTGTAGTTGATGAAAAACTTCACCATCGCAAATGCCCAGGTGTTGTCCGCGGTATACTTCACAACCGCACAGTTACGTTTACGCATGCGCTTGTAAGCAAGCCCGCAAATTACGGAACTCGTGGCTGTTACCTCTAGCCTATTGAATGCCCAAAGGCGATCCGAAGGGCAAGATGAGCCAAGAAACTTTTCCAGTGCATTCATTTCGGTGACACTTAGAGATACCTGATAAGTTGCACTCAAAACGTGAATATTAGGAAGAATTTCAGTCCTAAATTTGTATTTCTTTGCACGAGTTAAATCTTGATAGAGCAAGTCAATCTCCGATCCAGAAGGGACACACTTTTCCTTGAGTTCGGGTAGTTTTTGAGTTAACGCGACCGCAGAAAGAATTTGATTGTCAATAAACTGAGTACCGTGGATCAGCTTTAAGATGAAACCATTTTTATCTTCAAATGAAAAGCAACTGTGTGTGTAAAGTGGGCCCAGATCTCTGACATTATCCACTAGATGTAGCAATTGATGAACGTTTAAAGTATAAAAGCGTTCCTCGTACAGAGCTGAAAATGACTTGCAAAATCCATCTAGTAGCCTATCAGCTTCTTGCAAATCGGCTTCAGAAATTGAATCTTGCAAAAGGATGTAAATGGCTTGGACAAATAACGTGTAATGTGCAAAGTAACTATCTGGTAAAAGGCCGTAAAGGGTTGGTAGTCCGTAATAAAGCAGAAATGAGCGTAGTTCACTTGCTTTCCAGTACTTCAAGTGCTCGGCAATGGAACGGGGAAGACGCTTAATTTCAGAAGTTGGTAAAATCTGGCTCAGCCTAAAATCAATGCTGTCTACTTTAGAGGAAATACTGAAGTGTCGATTTGAAAATTTTGAGCTAAACCACAAGGTTAAAAGTAGTTTCTGTACGCCGAGAAGGACTCCATGCATGTAGTCAATTGCCATTCCGCTAACTAAGTCAAAGTAACGTAGAGCAGAAAGCCATGATGGTCCTTTTACTCCATTGACAATAGAGCGGTTAACACCCTGTTGCTGGAGTGTAGCTGCTCGAATGCCATCTTCTTTTACTCCTTCTGACGTTCTTAGTGGGCCTTTAGGATCATCAGGTTGGTAGAGAAATGCCCTACTGTGTCCGCGAACGCCGGTTCGCACGGTTTGCCCAGGTTGTAAACATTTCCAGCAGCCATGCTCGCCATTGTATTGCATACTGTTGCAAAGTAGGCACCGTGCTGGAAGATCACATGTGCAGGAGAGCAAAATTCCTTTGCACTGAAATTTTCCTCTCTCAGGCGATTCCATTTCAACACCCTTTTCAAGAAAAGCGAAGGAATGTGTGTGAGGTTTGAGAAAAGTCCACATGGCTGGCTTCTTTTCCCCAAACCAGAGTCCAGCAAAAATCATGTTTTCGTTTGCCATGCGTTTGTGGTAAGGGAGCTCATTGATAATAAGGTATAGTGGCCAAATAGAAACTTTGGATGATTTAAACACTGGAACACCATCAGTGTTCATGAGAAAAGAGAGATTATCAGGGGATGATAAAATTCCTTCACTCGATAATTTCTTGTAGAGTAGACCATCATATATATCCTCTACATTGTTTCTATTTTTCTTTTCCCGTTGAAAACGATGTTGAATACTACTGTAAAATCCACTCCTTGAGAAAAATGTTGCCAGCTGCTGAACGATGGGTATCTCAATAAAGTACGCTTTGGCATGTCGAGCCGATAGTTCCTTCAAGCAAGCAGTGTTGGGACACAATGTCGCTTGTTTATCAACATATGATAAGCAAAAAGCACAATAATGATGAACAATAAAGGGGTTGTCTAACTTTCTGAAATAAGCTTTAAACTTTTTCAGAGTATAAGCGATTCTGGTAAAATATTGCCCGAGGGGAGTATGAGTGTTATCAACTGTAACAGGTGGGTGATGGCTTCGCCAGTCAAATCGTACTTGATAGCAAAAAGGGTAAGAAGGACCATAACTGCACCTATAGTGACCCTCGCCCCGGGGTATAATATTTGGTTCTCACTGGATGTCTTGCCCGCGTCAGTTTGTTCTGAAGATTCACGGCTGCGTTGATCATCTAGATCCACTCCTACCCCAAGAAGCGGGTCAGCAGTCTCTGTTAACGTCATCTCTTCCCTGACTTCTTCAAAATCACTGTCATCTTCTTCAGTCATTGTCATTTCCCAGTCTCGTAATTCACGTTCATCGGTTTGAGCAACAAGAGTATGGAAAACCTCATTCCACATCGAATCCAGCTCAAGTTCGTTTTCATTAAATGACTCGTCAGCTGACTCGTTTGGAGGATGCGGCATTTCTAAAATCTCATGGCCACATTCGTGTTCTAATTGATGACTCTCTAAGTTGAATGAGCTTGGAGAAAGGACTGAGTCATCCGACGGAATCTGCTGTGAACTTGATAAGGACAATGGTATGGATATGTCAGTAAATGAAGATTCTTCTGCTGCATTCACCTCAGTCCTTAGTCGTTTAGATTTGTTAGCTCTTCTCGAATTTGTTGACATTTTTTTAACTCCAATACAAATAGTGTTGTAGAGCAGCTAGCCAGTTAGCTGGTTTTCGGACAGAACTCAAGATCGCTGATAGCATCACAAGTGTAACATATACTTATGTACACAATAGAGACCTATGTTTAGAACATCACGTATTTATCTATCAAGACAAGTGTTGAGCAAAGAACGTTCCAGATTTTTCTTTTGCGTCATGTAAGCCTCGCTACGTTTAGGCGCATCACTCCGCTTCCTGCGCTATGTCGAGTTGTGAGGCAAGGGGGAAAAGGGCTGAACTGTTTCCATCATTTGAATGAGGAATACCAGTTCTGAGACAGTTGAAAGAGTTCTGGAAGTTCACAAAGCCTAAACAATTTTAGTAACTTCAAGTGCTATTAACGTTTCGGGTCGAGGTGACAATAGCTCAGTTGTCAAGATGACACTGATTAGCAGCAACCCAACTGCCTGTACTGACCTGTATTGACGTCAACGACTTTATTATTCAAGATCATGTTCACCTGGACTACATTTTCCCGCACACAAAATCGTTTTCTGGTCTTTGGATAATATGATTACGTGTTTGTGGTTCACGAATAAACTGATGTGCAGACACGTTCCAAAAACGGACATCTGGCAGACGCAGAGAGAAGCCAATTTTGGCGGCCTAAGTGCAGAAAGGCCCTGTGACACTGTTCTTTCGATACAATCATAATAAGTAAATGTCAGCTGAAACAGCTCAGGGAGGGCCTGTCAGGTCTCTAATCATTACCTCTCAAAAATGCAAATCAGAAGGTCGACTCCCTGATTGGCTGTAATTCTGATGTGTTATCGTATTGCATTGGTGCATTCTACAGGTTAACATTCCGTCGTCCTGCGGGAGCTAGCTAGATAGGAGTGAGTACTGGGTTGGTCGTTGGTTCAGTTTTGTTCAAAATTTTCTCTGCGTTCACTTTTGAGCTGAAAATATGGCTGAAAATTTATACGCCTGTATATATTTTCCAAGCGATAAGACCGTAAGCGTGATACTGAAGTCTCGTTGTATCTTGAGAGGTGAATTCAAAGAACTTGGAGAAGTGGAAGTCAAATGGCGCGTTCAGGGGAAGCAGCAAACCTATCTCGGGATTATCCTCCGTGTTTGTCCAAAACGTGAGTATAACAATTAAATATGTATTGTTAATGATAGGAATTACTTTTCGCTGAATGGAAAACCTTTGAGCGGCCAGAGAAATATTTGATTTCGGCTAACCTTGAATGTAACCGTTTTTGGCGCGCATTTCAGTTAAGCAGTCCAGTTCCCCAAAAGGCCTGCGTGGATGCAGAGGTTTTCATTTAGGATACCACCCAAGGAGGAAAAAAACAGTATTTATTCGCTTCACTATTTGTAAAAAAAAAACTTCTCTCGTTTTAGACTTTTTATGTAGTCGGTTGCAAACAATGTATGATCGATTAATTGGAGGTACAATTAAGAAAAAATAGGAGCAAACACTTCACTCTCTGCAAAAATCAGTCTGTCCACACGATGCTATTATTGGCAATGCCTCGCACTTTGTGCGACTCTGTTTTTTTCGTTTCCAGCTCAAAGGTGGTACAATTTTTCTGTTAAAGTAACCGTATTAATACAAACAATTTTTTCAGTCCCGTCAGTATAACCTTAAAGTTGACCCTACAGTTGTTTTCTTTACATATAATGCATAAATACATTGAAATGTCTTTTTTTACAATTAAATTTCTCGGGCACTCATTGGTTCTTGGCCGTCATCGCTGAGTACAGGTCAAGAGGAGATAGCACTATGTCCTGTTGTCGATTAAACGACATATCATTCAGATTGTTTGAATCGTTATTGTGCAAGATTTCTGCCGAATATAACCCTTCTTGAAAAAGAAAGCTTTTCATTGAAATAATGAGACTGAATACTCTTATATGAAATTGTTTACTTCCCTAGTTTCAGACAAGACTGAATGTTCGTTAATACCAAATTACTTTTAATTTCTATGTTTGGAAAAAAAGAGGAGAAACATCTTCTGGATCGCTACTCGGAAGAACTTCATCCGTTTATAACGTCATCAATAACTGAGGGAAGGGAGTTTACAACTGAAGACTTAATTCGCCAGTGGAAACCTGATCAGCACTCTCCTGTTGACGTCAACACTGAAGCTGTTCCGCCCCCCAAGAAAAAGCGGTTAGAGTCCAAAACAAGTAAAAGTGACAAACCCAGAAAACCCAACAAGGATAAGGCTCGCCAAAAGAAGAGTATAGATTCATCCTCTGCTTTGGCTGCTCAGGAGATCATTGCTTTTACGCCGTACAACAGTGTTTTCCCATCTGTAAGGGCCCCACAAGAGCAGCAGTTACAGGATCTGCAACAAGAGGATGACCTACTTGCTCCCCATTCCCAGCATCAGCGGCAACAATACGTGAAGCCCATTGAAACACAACAACAGCAGCAACGTCAATACCAACCCAAACAACAGCAACAGAATGAAAGACTGAAACAGCAAAAAAACCAAAACCAACAGCAGCATGGACAACATCAACAGCAAGAACAACATCATCATCGACAACAACAGCAGCAGCAGTACGGACAGCGGCAGTCACAACTACAACAACAACAACCGCAACAACAACTGCAACAAAAGCAGCAACATCAGGGACACTTACAGCGGCAGCAGCAGCATGGACAGCGGCAGCAACAACCGCAACAGCAACAACAACAAAAGCAGCGACACCATGGACAGCGGCAGCAGCAAGAAAAACAGCATCAGCGGCAGCAGCAACAGCTACAGCCAACACATCAGCAGCAGCAGCAGCAGCAGCAGAAGCAGAAGCAGCAAGAACACCAAGATCACCAGAAGGCCCAACACCAACGATTTAATCAGCAAAGTATTTTGCCATTACAAGAGCAACAAGGGCAGCAACTATGGGACCATTCCACGCAGCACCCAAACATGCTTCAGCAATCGAACCAGAGCTACTTCAACATGCTAGAAGACGTAGTGGCCAGCTCCAGTAAACAAGGGTCAGACTATACTGACTCCAGTGATGACTTCAGTTGTCTTGGGACCACTTGTGCTGCAATTACGACAGCCATGACAACATTATCTGACTACAACGATGGCCTTGATGATTTCATTGAAGACCCTGTTGAAACACGTCAAGACTTTTCTCTGGACGATTCTGGTATCCTGATCAGTGCAGACAGTGATGTTGACGATGGAAACGAAATGAACCACAAGGAAGATCCCTGCAGCGAGCTTAACTTATTAAGAGAGAAGATTAGAAAGCTAGAAAAGGAGAATGACCAGTTAAAGGCTCGTCAAAGTGTCTATGAGAGCACGGGTGAGTTCTCGTCTTTAGTATTACAATACTGACTGTAAGGAATAACCAGACCCTATTCCAGGCTTTCATATTGTCAGACTGAGATAATTGAACCACGGTTCTTCTTTTGTTTATTCTTTTTGCCCAAAGAAATTCGCTCATTTCTCCTTCACTCAAGCAGCCTATAGGGCTAAGTTTGCAAACTGACGAATTAATCCCTGACATCGACTTGTTTACCTTCTTATCAGACTACAAACGTACTAAAACAAACTTGGAAATATAAAAGTTAGTAAGGCAAAATCCGTCCATTTAGTTTGGTGTGATCTCAAGTTATCCGTTATTAGTTTAGCCGTTATACAGAAACTTTTCATTACTCCCTTTCTCAGTGCCACCCCCTCAAGTTCTTGACTACCTGAGAAGACTGCTCGAGACTTTTGATGGAAGTCAAATGCTGCTACAGGAGTCTAATTCTGCCATTCAGCGAGATGTTCCAACGTCATACATGGTTAAAGCGAATTTTAAGCCATCCGAGGTTAGTACAGTTTGGCTCTTAACCTTTTTATAATCTTAAAAAACAGGACAGAAAACATAGGAAGAGTACTATTTATTTTCCGCATCTACACAGTGCGTTTGCCCTGGGGCCCTAAAATTTCTGCTGACTGAAGCCCTCATCCTTTTTTTGGCCTGTCGAGCCCGGAGGCCGAAGAAATTTAGCGCGGAGCCCGGAGCCCAGCATTTTCAAGCAATTTAATCATTCGAGTTCCCAGACTACATTGAAGAGACGACTGTACATAATACTAGCATACGCGGTTATCTTAGTTTATAATGATATGCAATAAACAAAGAAACGAATACTTGTAGCTTATAGTTTAAATTTTACAAACAGCACTGCTTACCGATCACTAAGAAAGTCCCAATATATAGGCCATTCGTCCTGGGTGTTACACAAAGATTCTTCCATTCGGAAACTGAAGTTCCTTCATATGTCTATGAATAGAGGTTTTTGTGCTGAACTTCATAATTCCAAAGCTGATAGTAACCTCCTTGAAACCATTATTCAATGCCGCCGGCAAGATAACTATATTCAGCGATTGATGTTTCCGCTCTCTCGCGTTTCAACATGAAACTCCAACGATGGCAGACCTTGTCTGCCCCCAGTTTATATAAACACACGGTTGCATCAAGTTGATCGACCCCTGCCGCCTCTTTTAGCTCGCTTGATTCAGTTATCACGCAATATGACAAGAAAGCAAAACAAGGCGAGCGGTCAAGGATCACTGCCACGTGGAAGATGTCAAAGTGATCGTGAGACATCAGAGATTTTGGAGTTTGTCACATGGAGCATAGAAATCTGATCTGCTTCATGACCTTAGTGTTGTACTGGGCACTTTTCAAGTTTAATATTTAATCCACTTCACAATCGGAGTTAATATAACCGGCTGCTTGGGTTTAAAAAATTGATCGGAATTGCTGAATTTTTATATGCGTATTTGATTTGAAGTTAAAGAAAAGAATTTTTACATATCAAGATTGTAGACCAGAGTGGAGCCCGGAGCCCTAAAGCAGATGATGTGGAGCCCTAGAGCCCTGAAATTTTCGTCTTGGAGCCCTGGAGCCCTGCATTTTTTACACCGGAGCCATGGAGCCCTAAACCCCTTTGGGACCCTGTTTAGTTATGTAGTTTACTCAAGGCAATAAAAACAACATAATATCAATAAAAGCCTCAGGTAGTTTGAAGGAAAAGGCCAGAAAACCATAGAAAGACAGGCAGGGGAAGGGCAGGAGAGGGGGGAGGGGAGGGAAAGTTAGCTTGTTCATACATTCAAGTCAGAAAATAAGTATCTGAATTTTGATTCTAGCACTGACAGTACAGTCTGTTATCTCAGTTGTTTTGCATATGAATTTCTTTTTCACACACCAGGCTTTTAGCCAGAATTTAAAAATCATGGCTGTCCAAAATGTGATATAGGTCCTGATCAAATAAGCATCATCAATAATTTTGACCACAACAAACACTTTTCATACCGGAAAACTTACAAAATGGACACATATTTTACCACCGTCTATTTCTTAAATAATCAAATTTAAGCTTAAGCTTGTGTCGATTTCAATAAAGTTTAAACAGTGCTCACCTCATAATTTCTGGATGATTTGAAGTGATTTGAAACACGCGCCAATTTTGTTAATTAGTTTTCGAGGACGTTGAACTCTTTATAAAGCAATCGGCATCATGCTTCACCTGGGAATAAATTATATATAATGGTAAATTGAGAGTTATCCCTACAGAGGAAGAATGAGCTATCAAAGGACAGAACAGGCCAGAAAAGCTGGAAAAGCACCTCTTTAATATGGAACTTCTTCTAGCTTCTTCACAACATGGCGGAACTGTATTTGCAAAGCAAGCTGGGAAGTTTTCTGCTACTCGCGAGTTACTCACGTATCGCCCACGTGAGTCTCGAGAATATTGTAGGTCGAGAATGAAATAATTTTTTGAAAATAAAATACAGCAAATTTCCAATAATTAACGATCCCAGAAAATTACTTGAGGTCAGCAAATCTCCATGTTTCAACGCAAAACATTTTGCAAGCACATTCAGTCCTTCTCCTCCCCCCCATCCCCTCCCATGTCATATTACTGTTTTCTCTTTCCTGAGCCCACGTTCATCAAGTACATGACTTACAAAACGATCCAAGATGGCGGAGGCTGTCCCTGATGATGATGTTACATTACCGAGAGGTTTGTGGTGTATTTCTGAGATCCTTAATGGTTTATTTTTGTTTAACGTCTTTTTAGATTAAGGAGTCTCTTTTTTTATTTATTTTACCTTGTTTTGTCGGCTGAAATACAACATCATCTGTTCATCTGAAGCTGAAGTGTGTAGATTTCCAAGCTTGTTTAAATTCACTTTCGTTTTGCAGTCTGTTGTATCTTTTGGCAAGCATAATTTAAAATTTAATCGATCTGAAATTTTTGTAGGTTAATATACGGTCAGATCGTTCCATTGTCAGAACTTTCCAAGTCATATCGTTCCACAAAAAAGTCAGATCGTTTCACGTCAAAATAGCTGGACAAAAGATGCATGCTTAAAAAAGCTAATATCTCGCTCCACAAGTGTAATTTGAATGTAATTTCTGAGAACAGTTCACTTGATTCAACAGAACAATAAACTGTTTACAGGATCAGTAGAGTAAATGTTGATTTCACCCAATTCTGTGTTACTGTCAGTAGCTGTTTCCTACCTATTATTCGCAATACCTATTGTAGCTAAACCAGCTGCATTCACCTTGTTGCTATGTTTGTTCCATCACCCAACTTAAAGATGGCATAGTGATTTTTGCGTTTAAAATTGTGATCGTACATATACACATGTACTGCAAAATTATGCCCAGAAGGATTGCTTATTCATTTTGTGTGGGTTATGCAAACATGTTATGACACGTAATTGCATTTTATTGGCTCTTTTGTATTAATAACAAAATAGACAAACTATAATGTTACAAATAAAGAGAGCTGAAAGAGAAAATTAGATAAATTCACCCACTTAAAAGCTAATCGAGCTTAGTGAAATTAAAAAATGGTATAAAATTTATATAAAGAAGTTGGCAGGGAAGCTTAAATGGGGATGGGGACAGTAAAAAGACAGAGTAAGGGAAAAAAAGAAATAAAATAGGAATAATTAAGTCAATAGTTTGTGAGTGTGGAAGCTCAAGTTGCTGGTTGACTTAGTGACACTCATGAAACGCGACAAAAATGGTTTAAATAATCATTTGCTAAGGCAAACTCCAAGATTGGTGTCAGTTGAACTCATCAAACACAATTTAGTGATAATTAGATACAGTGTTGATTGATTCTTCCAGGTGTGGGACGTACATAGCAAGACCAGTCTTGTAAACACGATTCAAACAATAGCTGCCGTTGCTCGCATTAAGTGGAGGCCACAAAGAAAATTCCAGATAGCAAGGTTAACTAATAGATATAATACTTGTTAATGATAAGTGAAATTCATATCTAGTGCAAATTTAAGTAATGATCTGCGTAAGAAGTAGGCAGGCACTCGAAAAAATCATTTTTAACTTCAATTTGATTGGTGCAACAGATTGGCTGATATAAAAAAATCGTAGGTAAAAAACAATAAAGAAGTGACATCAACGACATTTTTTATATATATGTGCCCCATTTCTCTAAAATCTATCTCCCGGTAAAATTTTAGCATTGTTCT